>Ga0272441_10009158_pt1 | contig 15396 bp, 13 predicted proteins | sample SSMProp6N_FD_193582 | JGI IMG/M metagenome (GOLD analysis project Ga0272441, IMG submission 193582) | Marine sediment archaeal communities from Little Sippewissett salt marsh, Falmouth, MA, United States - SSM-Prop-6N | ecosystem: Environmental > Aquatic > Marine > Wetlands > Sediment ... | reverse complement strand
AAGAAAGAAGAACAACCTGAGGATGAGGCTAAGGCTGAGGCTGAGGAAAAGGTAGAGGCCAAAGAAGAGAAGAAGGAAGAACAACCTAAGGCTGAGGCTGAGGCTAAGGCTGAGGAAAAGAAGGAAGAAGCCAAAGAAGAGGACAAGGAGAAGGATAAAGAGTAAATAAACCATCAACGGGGCGATCCCCGTAACTGATATAAGTTGGGATTACTCGGAAAGATTATCAAAGTACATGGATATGAAGGGGCGGTATTATTCCTCCCTGAAGATGACATTACTGAAGAAATTAAAGAACAGGAATGGGTGTTTATCGAAGTTGATAAAAAGCCCGTTCCTTTTTTTATTAGCTCTGCAAAAGAACATACCTCGGGAAAGCTGGTCATTAAATTTGATTCATACAACAGCAGAGATGTAATGAAAGAATTCACAGGCTGCAGAGTTTTTTCCGGGCAGGAGCAAGATGACCGCAAGTTGCAGGTCACGCCTCATCTGATACTTGCCGGCTACAAGGTTTATGACCGCGAAGATGATTATCTTGGTCTTATAGATAAGGTGCTCAGCCTGCCTATGCAATATATGCTCGTATTAATGACCGATGAAGACAGGGAATTACTTATCCCCCTGAATGAGTCATGGATAGTTGAAATAAATAAGAGCGAAAAAGTTATAAAACTTGATCTTCCCGAAGGTATACTCAATCTAAACGAGGAATAGTTTTACATTCCTGCAACACTTCCCCTTACAGCTCGTCTTTATCATGACATTCACAGGAATAACCTATTTAAACCTATAGATATGAATAAATACTTATGCTTAGTCTTTGTTACCTTGATTTCCATTGGCTCAACACAGGCACAGAAAAAGGAAACCAGGGATGTAGATGACTTTACCGGTATTGCGTTTGGAGTGGCCGGAAAGCTGTACCTTACACAGGGAAACAGTTATAAGGTTGTTCTTGAAGGAGATGAGGATTACCTTGAAGATATTGAGACCTTTGTGAGAGGCGATAGATTAATAATAAGACATTCAAGGTGGATGTCTTTCGGGAATAAAAAGATTAATGCTTATATAACCATGCCTGAGATAGAGGACCTTGCCGTTTCGGGTTCAGGAAAGATGACTGCTGACAGTGATATTGAGGCCGATGACCTTGATATGAGTGTGAGTGGAAGTGGTGATATAAATATTGATAAGCTCACGGCTGAATCGGTTGATTGCAGAATATCAGGCTCAGGCTCAATTAATCTTAACGGTTCTGCAGAGAATGGTGATATATCAATCAGCGGATCCGGAGATTTCACAGGCGAATCGTTTGATATGGAAACACTGGATATCTCAATATCTGGCAGTGGGACCTGCAGGGTCAAAGTGAATGAATCTCTTGAAGCAAGGGTGTCAGGCAGCGGCGATATTTATTACGATGGTAATCCAAGGGTCGATGCCAGGGTGTCAGGATCAGGCAAAGTCAGAAAAAGATAAATTGCCTTTCATCTTATAATTTTAAACTGCCCGTCAATTTCTATCTTAATAATTGATGAGGCAGTTTTTTCATTTATTTCATCCTGACGCAGTGGAACAATATAGTCAGCTGATTCTTTAACCTGTTCACTGATATCCAAATAGCTAAGGGGGGCTGGCTCACCACTAATATTGGCAGAGGTGGATACCAGTGGTTTCTTAAGCCTCGCTATCATTTCAGAACAGAAATGGTCATCCGTTATTCTTATACCCAGTGACCCGTCTTCAGCTATAAGCTCAGGAGCTATATTCCTGGCGCCCGGGTAGATAAGGGTGAGAGGGCTGTCAGCTACATCAAGCAGCTGCCATGCTATATCAGGTATTTCCTTTACATAGTACGATAATCTTGATTGGGTATCGAGCAAAACAAGCATGCTGTGACTGTCATCCCTTTTCTTTATCCTGTATATTCTTTTTACAGCTTCACTATTTGTTGCATCGCAACCCAGACCCCATATTGTATCGGTAGGATATAATATTATTCCTCCATTCCTGAGTACCCGGACCGTTTCCCTTATTATTTCGCTATTTAGGCTCATGATCAGATATCCACATTATGGTCCCTGAGGGCATCATTCAGAGAAGTTTTTTTATTTGTTGATTCCTTGCGCTTACCTATTATTAGTGCACATGGCACCTGGTATGAGCCTGCGGGGAATTCTTTGGGATAGGTGCCGGGAATAACAACTGATTTTGGTGGTACAAAGCCCTTGTAGGTTTTTAAGTCCTTACCCGTAACATCCATTACCCTTGTCGAGCCTGTTATCACAACATTGGCTCCCAGCACTGCTTCACTGGCTATATATGCACCCTCTACTATAATGCATCTTGAACCTATAAAGCAGTTATCTTCAACTATTACCGGAGCTGCCTGTACCGGCTCGAGCACACCGCCTATGCCCACACCTCCACTCAGGTGAACATATTTACCGATCTGGGCGCATGAACCAACGGTTGCCCATGTGTCAACCATGGTTCCCTCATCTACATATGCCCCAATATTAACATAGCTGGGCATCATAACCACCCCTTTGCTGATAAAGGCTCCATACCTGGCAATGGCATGTGGTACTACCCTTACTCCAAGCTCACTGTAATTCCTTTTCAGCCTTATCTTATCATGAAATTCGAAGGGACCTGTTTCAATCACTTCCATCTTCTGTACAGGGAAATACAAAATGACAGCTTTTTTAATCCACTGGTTGACCACCCAACCATCCTTTGAAGGTGCGGCAACCCTTACTTTTCCCCGGTCAAGAAGATCAATAACCTGCCTGATGGCAGTCTTTGTTTCCTCATTATTTAAAAGCTCTCTATTGTCCCAGGCTTTTTCAACTATCTTTTTCAGCTCATTCATACTGCAATATTTTCAAACGTAAAGGTAAATAGATATTTGTAATAGTCATTCGCGGGAAAGATGGAATCTTAATGGAGATCCGCGCCATCAGTTCGATATATTATAAAGCATATCCTAATTCATTATAAAGTATATCTTTGCAGATACCTGGAAAAGGGGGGAGATTTGAAAATAATATTAACCAAAATACCACTACTATGAAAAGACTTTTCTCATTACTCAGCTTGCTTGCAATTGTACTGAGCCCTGGTATCTCACAGGATGCTCTGGATTACCAGCGGCCACCGGATGATATAGTCAAAATAATGACTGCAAATCCGACTCCATCTGTTGACATTAGCCCTGATGGGGAGACAATACTGCTGGTTGAAAGGCCAGGAATGCCAACCATTGAAGATCTGTCACGTGAGGAATTAAGGATCGGGGGATTGAGGATAGACCCTGCTGTAAATGGCCCGAGCAGACGTGGCTATGCAATAGGCCTGAAAGTTATGAATATTGACGGTACCGGCAAAAGGGAATTTAAAGGTTTACCCGATAATCTAAAGCTTGGCAGCCTTTCATGGTCCAATGATGGGAAATACATTGCCTTTACCAATACCACCGCCAATAGCATTGAATTATGGCTCGGAGATATTGAGAACCTGGAAGTAAAGAAGATTGACGATAATCTGAATATGGTTATCGGATACAGTGGCTTTACCTGGATGCCTGATAATAAGAGTATAATTTACCGTACAATAATTCCCGGAAGAGGTGAACGTCCGTTAGCTTCATCAGTTCCGACAGGACCGGTGATACAGCAAAACATGGGTAGAAAAGGAGCAGCACGGACATTCCAGGATTTGCTGAAGAATCCTGAGGATGAAGCTATTTTTGAGTATTATACAGGTTCAATAGTAAAAATATGGGATGGTTCATCATCAAGACAGATTGGTAAACCCGCCATTTACGGATCGGTAGAACCTTCTCCTGATGGCAAATATTTGCTTGTCCAGACAGTGGAAAAGCCTTTTTCATATACAGTACCTTATTATTACTTCCCTTCCAATGTTGCCATATGGGATATGGATGGAAACATGATCAAAAAACTGGCTGAATTACCTCTTAAAGAAAACCTGCCAAGGGGTTATGATATGACTTTTCCTGAACCTTCAGGATTCTCCTGGAGGAATGATATGCCTTCGACAGTAATGTGGATTGAGCACCTTGATGGTGGAGACTTCAACAAGGAGATGGAATACCATGATCAGGTATTAACCCTTGATGCTCCATTTGATGGAGATGCGGTTGAATACGTATCAACAAATCTCAGGTTTGGAGGTATTACCTGGGGCAATGAGGATGTAGCTATCCTGAGAGAAAGGTCCAGAAAGGAGAGACTTGAGGTGCAATACCTTATTGATCCGGATGATCCCATGGGCACTAAAAAGGAGATCTTCAGGCTTCAATCAGAAGACCGGTATAATGATCCGGGTAATTTTGCAACTACTGAAAATGAATACGGACAAAGGGTACTCCTTTTTGCTGACAAGGGTAAATCACTGTTTCTCACCGGTCGGGGCTCATCTCCTGAAGGCGACAGACCTTTTATCGATAAATACAGGATCAAAGACGGGCAGACTACCAGGTTATGGAGATCAGAAGCCCCTTATTATGAATCTGTTGCTGATATGTTGCCACTCGAGGATAATCTTGTAATAACATCGAGGGAATCAGTGGATATACCAGCTAATTATTTTATCCGCAACCTTAAGAACGGCAAGCTCACCCAGATAACCAATTTTGAGAATCCTTATCCTCAGCTTGTAGGAGTCACTAAGGAGCTCGTGAAATATAAAAGAAATGATGGATTGGATTTATCGTTTGAGCTATATCTCCCAAAGGGATATGATAAAGATAGGGACGGACCGCTACCTGCTATACTGTGGGCATATCCAACGGAATATAAAAGCCTGGATGCAGCAGGACAGGTATCAGGATCGCCTTACCGGTTTATACGGGTAAGCGCTTCATCAATACTCGTTTTTGTAACCCAGGGTTATGCGGTTATGAATGATGCATCATTCCCTATAGTTGGAGAAGATGATAAGGAACCGAATGATACCTTCAGGGAGCAACTTGTTGCAAATGCACAGGCAGCAATAGATAAAGGTGTTGAACTTGGAGTGGTTGATCCTGAAAGGGTAGCTGTAAGTGGTCATTCATATGGTGCTTTTATGACAGCCAACCTTCTGGCTCATTCCCGGCTCTTTGCAGCCGGTATAGCAAGAAGCGGGGCCTATAACCGCACATTGACCCCCTTTGGTTTCCAGAATGAGAGACGATCTTTCTGGGAAGCACCTGACCTGTATTTCTATATGTCACCCTTTATGCATGCAGAAAAAGTCAAGGATCCAATTCTTCTGATACACGGGCAGGCGGACAATAACAGTGGTACTTTCCCCCTTCAGAGTGAAAGGTATTATGCAGCCTTGAAAGGACATGGGGCAACTGTACGACTTGTTATGCTACCGAAGGAAAGCCATGGTTATCGGTCATCTGAATCACTAATGCATATGCAGTGGGAAACCTACCAGTGGCTGGAGAAATATGTGAAGAATAAGGAGTAGTTATTCCCTTGATGAGGTTGTCTCAAAAGTGAAAGATGTATTCCAAATTAATATTAACCACAGCGAATCACAGAGTTCCACAGAGTCCTCACAGTGTTGTATCGTTTTTATATTGAGCATATTACCTGTTTCGCAGTGATTCTCAGTGTTCTTTGTGGTGAATATATTTATTTGCAAAATATCCGGAAGTAATACTTTTTAGACAGCCTCTATCAAAATATCGTCCATATATAGATTATATATGCAAGTATATCCATATATGCATATAAATTTTATGCTAATACTTGCATATATCAAAAAGTCAGGTACTTTTGTATAATTATCTTTAGAAAACCTTGGATTTTGTATAACTAAAAAAGTCTGAACCTATGATTAGCAGTTTGTTCTGGATTGTTCCTGTCGCGTCAGTTACCGCCTTGATCTTTGCCTGGATATTCTTCAAAAGCATGATGATGAAGTCTGAAGGCACGGATAAAATGAAGGAGATTGCACAGCATGTAAGAGAGGGTGCTATGGCCTATATTAAGAGGCAGTACAAGGTAGTGGCCCTTGTGTTTCTTTTCCTTGTTATCTTTCTTACTTTTCTTGCATATATCGGTGTGCAGAATCCATTTGTCCCGGTAGCTTTCCTCACCGGAGGTTTCTTTTCCGGCTTATGTGGTTACCTTGGCATGCGTACTGCCACCTATGCTTCAGCACGTACGGCTCATGGAGCTTCACAATCGCTTAATAGCGGGCTGAAGATAGCTTTCCGCAGTGGTGCTGTTATGGGACTTGTGGTTGTAGGCTTTGCCTTACTTGACATAGCAGCATGGTTTTTATTCCTGTCGAAGGTGATTTTCACACCTGAGAATATGGAAACGGGACTTAAGTTTCTGGGTTTGAATTTTGTTCATGCAGGGACCACGGAGCACCAGAAGATGGTTGAGATAACGGTAACAATGCTTACTTTCGGTATGGGTGCATCTACACAGGCTCTTTTTGCTCGTGTTGGTGGAGGTATTTATACCAAGGCAGCGGATGTTGGAGCCGACCTTGTTGGCAAGGTTGAAGCCGGCATACCAGAGGATGATCCTCGTAACCCTGCCACTATTGCTGATAATGTTGGTGACAATGTAGGTGATGTTGCCGGCATGGGTGCTGATCTTTATGAATCATATGCAGGCTCAATACTGGCCACTGCTGCCCTTGGGGCAGCTCTGCCGGCCCTCTCGGGTGGCGACCAGGTTAAAGCAGTAATAGCTCCAATGATTGTTGCGGCACTGGGTATTATACTCTCAATTGCAGGTATTTATATGGTAAGAGCTAAGGAATCTGCCACACAGAGAAATCTTTTACACGCATTATTATTTGGCACCGGCGGCAGCTCGGCACTGATACTTGCCGTTCTGGCTATTCTGGCTGCCACAGACTGGATTACCTGGGGGGTCTTTGGCTCGGTGGTTGCCGGCTTGCTCGCAGGAGTAATAATAGGCCAGGGAACAGAATATTTCACATCAGATGAATATAAACCAACAAGGGGTATAGCAAAGCAAACCCAGCAGGGTCCTGCAACAACAATTATTGAAGGCGTTGCTGTGGGTATGTATTCAACATGGATCCCGGTGGTAACGATTGTGCTGGGAATACTGGGAGCTTTTGGCTTTGCAGGAGGCTTCACCAATTTTGCCCAGGGTGTTTATGGCATTGGGTTTGCCGCCGTAGGTATGTTGTCAACACTGGGTATTACGCTGGCTACCGATGCTTTTGGACCAATAGCTGACAATGCAGGTGGTAATGCTGAAATGTCAGAATTACCTCACGAAGTAAGAGAAAGAACAGATGCCCTTGATATGCTGGGTAATACTACTGCCGCAACAGGTAAAGGTTTTGCCATTGGTTCAGCTGCACTGACAGCTATGGCATTGCTGGCAGCTTACCTTGAGGAAGTCAGGTTGTGGCTTGGCAAACTGGCTGATAAGAGCATTGAAGGATTCAAGCAAATAGGCGATGTTCTTTTCTATAATGATTCGGTTCCTGTGCTGGATGAGGGTCAGAGAGCAGTTCAGGTTGCTTCGGCTCATATAAATGATTTTGCCGAGGCATATAACCTTTCCCTTTTTAATCCCATGCTCCTGGGCGGTATATTCCTGGGTGCCATGATGGCCTTTGTGTTTTGCGCCATGACCATGAAGGCAGTGGGACGCGCAGCAGGCGTAATGGTAGATGAGGTGAGAAGACAATTCAGAGAGATCGAGGGTATTATGGAAGGAAAGGCCAAGCCGGAGTATGCCAAATGTGTTGCTATTTCAACCCGGGAAGCTCAGCGTGAAATGATACTTCCCTCGATGCTGGCCATTATTGTACCTATAGCAGTAGGTGTGATACTGGGTGTGGCAGGCGTTGTAGGCCTTCTGGTAGGAGGGCTAACCTCGGGATTTACCCTTGCCATAATGCTAAATAATGCAGGAGGTGCATGGGACAATGCCAAGAAATACATCGAGAAAGGTAATTATGGAGGCAAGGGCAGCGAGTCTCATCATGCAAGTGTTGTTGGCGATACGGTAGGCGATCCTTTTAAAGATACATCAGGACCCTCACTTAATATTCTCATTAAACTTATGACTATGGTGTCTGTTGTAATGGCCGGACTGACCGTCGCATACAGTATTTTTTAAAATATCTTTATGAATGACCTTAGTATCCCGGTTTTTGCTGATATTGAGAATGCTTATGAGAGAATAAAACCATATGTGCACAGGACTCCGGTAATGAGCTCATCTCTGCTGAATGAGTTTTTTGATGCACAACTATATTTTAAGTGTGAGAATTTCCAGAAAGTAGGAGCATTCAAATTCAGAGGTGCTACGAATGCAGTAAATTTGCTAAGCCAGGAGGAGCTAGCCAGGGGACTGGTCACCCATTCATCGGGTAACCATGCTGCGGCACTCTCACTTGCCGCTAGGAACAGGGGGGCAAAAGCCTTTATTGTGATGCCATCCAATTCACCCGGAGTGAAAAAGCTGGCGGTAGCAGGTTATGGTGCCGACATCCGCTATTGCGAGCCAAATCTCAAAGCAAGGGAAGATACAGCCGGCGAGATAATACGAGAAACAGGCGCTACCTTCATACATGCCTATGATAATTTTAATGTGATTGCCGGTCAGGGAACAGCCGGGTATGAGCTGCTGAATGATTATACGGACCTGGAAATGATAGTCGGTCCCGTCGGAGGAGGGGGATTGATGAGCGGAACAGCTATTGCAGTTAAGGGACTAAAACCGGGCATTAAAGTAATAGGTGCTGAACCTCTTGGTGCGGACGATGCATACAGGTCGATTAAATCAGGTAAGTATATATCTCATCATAAACCGAATACCATAGCTGATGGTTTGCTCACAACACTAAGTAAAAGGACCTTTGCGATATTAAGTGAAAATCTGGACGATATTTTTACCGTAACCGAGAAAAGTATTATAAACTGTATGCGCTTAGTGTGGGAAAGAATGAAGATAATAATTGAACCATCCTCTGCGGTGAGCCTTGCAGTAGTGGAAGAAAATCCTGATGTCTTCAGGGGGAAGAAGGTGGGCATAATACTCTCCGGTGGTAATATAGACCTGGGAAATATCCCTTTTTAATCAATTAGCTTAAAGTAGGCGGTGATAGGATAATGATCGGATAATCTAATTCTTTCTGTTTTATACCCGGTTGATATGAGACTCTCATCAAAAAGAATATAATCTATTCGATTGGGGGGATAATTCCCTTTGTATGTAAATCCGGCACCCTTACCTGATTCCACAAATGCATCCTGTAGATTCTTACGCATCTTTCTGTAAGTGAAAGAAATAGGAGTGTCGTTAAAATCGCCGCATACGATCACCGGGTAAGGGGAGGAATCAATATGTTCTTTAACTGTAAGAGCCTGCCGGGCCCGTCGAACAAATCCCTGCTTGAGTGAGAAAGAAATATCCTTCAGGTCTTTCATCGTGTCGTTCTGATCCCCTCCGTATACTTCCTCCAGCAGTGACTTCTCCATACGCCTGAGCTTAAACGATTGGAGATGATTATTATAAATCCTGAAGGTATCAGTGTCAATAAGAATATCAGTGTAGATTGAGAGACTGCCCGAATTGGGATGAAGTATGTCGCCGCGATCAATTACAGGAAAACGACTGAGGGTAACAATTCCATAGTGACGGGTATCCTTTATACGTACAAACTTGGAATGGATATCGTAATCATTGCTTACGGGACTTACAAAGCGGTTATCCAGTGAAGAAGTACGACCGTTAAGATAAAACTCCTGCAGGCATACTATATCGGAATTAACTGAGTCGAGGTATTTAACAATCGCCTGTTCACTGTTTTTTTCACTGTCATAGTGATTAAAGAGACGGATATTATAGCTCAGTATATTAAAATCATAATCACCTGTTTCGTCATTACCAAATCTTATATAATTATTAAAGTGGTTCAGCCCAAGCAGTATTACAAGAAGCGAAATAATTATTTCCTTTTTGAAATTAATGGCCCAGACGATAATAAAGATAATATTTATCAGCAGCAGGTAGGGATATGCAAGTCCGAAGAAGGCCGGGAAAGCTATAAAATCAGGGTTGATAAAAACAGACGAATATGCTACCAGTAATAATACTGCAGCGATAATATTCAGAGTGACTAATATATTTCTAAGAAGCTTTTTCAAATTTTGTTTATTCCGAGGGGTAAAAATAGTTGGAATTAATAAAAAAATAAATTTCCGGTCCTATTTCTGACTTTCCTTGAAAAGAATTTCCTTTTCTTCTTTCGTCAGGCTATCATAGCCTCCCTTTGATATCTTCTCAAGAATCTTGTTGATTTGTTGCTGGTGGTCGGCTTTCATCTTGTTATATTCAAGGTCGGTCATCGGTTTCTTATAAGAAACCTTCATGTTCTTCTTTGGCTTGAACCAGGTGGCAATGCTATCGATTATATTATTAATCCATTTCCCGGTATCTTTGCCCTGTCTGTAACGTATAGCATAGGCATAACCAAATATTGCACCCCCTATATGAGCTATCTTACCTCCCGTATTTACTGAAAAATCAAAAATTGAGGTAAGGAGAAATATCCCGAGAGCAATATACTTTATTTTTACTCTCCCGATAAGAAAAAGGTGGACTGAATAATCGGGCACGTAGGCAGCAGTTGCTACAACAATAGCCATAACGGACGCAGAGGCTCCAAGGGCTATTGATACATTGATGACCTCTGAAAAGGCAGGGAAAATATTAAATGAGAGGATATATAGTAAGGCCCCTGAGAGACCTCCTAGTATATAAACTGAAACAAGCTTTTTCTGATCAAAATAGTCGCTGAAGATCCTTCCAAACCAGTAGAGCCATAACATATTGAACAGGACATGAAAAAAACCTTCATGCAGGAACATATATGTTACAATGGTCCAGGGTTTTAAGATAAGTGACGAAAACGAAGCAGGAACAGCAAGAAATGCAATAACTGAAGAGGATATTACCGGGTTGTTTGTGAGAACGGCAATAATCTGCAATATGGCCATTATAATGAATACAGCCGCATTGATATAAATCAGCTTCAGCAGGGTTGTTCCTCTCCTGAATTGTTCATTCAGATCGCTGAGAATCGTCATCAGTAAAGAGTGTTAGTTGTTTTTTTCCATATCCTGATAAGGATATAACCAAAAATCATACCCCCAAGGTGAGCAGCGTGTGCAACATTACTGCCGGGCTGAGTGATAGCCAGGTATAGCTCAAGGGCTCCGTAAAAGATAACAAACCATTTTGCTTTTATCGGGATTGGAGGGAACAGTAGCATTAAGCGTGTATTTGGAAATAGGACTCCAAAAGCAAGCAAGATGCCGAAAACTGCTCCTGAAGCACCTACAGTAGGAATGTTGAGCAACATATTGAGCTGCCTCATGGTAGGGTCACTAAAATTCCTTCCTGACTGCCAGATCTCAGCACCTCTATCCATGACCATCTGGAGTTGATCAGGACTTATATCACCTACAAGCCTGGCATATTGTATGCCTATAACTGCCTCATGGGTAAGGGCTGCACCAAGACCGCTGACAAAATAATATATAAAAAACCGTCTTGGACCCCATACCGATTCAAGTACTCGCCCAAACATAAAAAGGGCAAACATATTGAAAAAAAGATGTGCAAGCCCACCATGCATAAACATATGGGTTATTATCTGGTAAGGTCTGAACTGACCTGATTTAGGGTAATATAAACCAAGAGCGGCATTCAGGTCGACATTAAATACACCTGCAGCTGTGTATAGGGCAATTAACATTATCACATTGATAAGGATAAGGTTTTTTACCACCGGTGGAATACCTGAAAATCCTCTTCCAAAAGTATACATAGATTAAGTCCTGTTTAAACTGTTGTTATGCTAATATAACAATAGTCAAGCCAAAATGGTTATTATTTAACGAAAAGCGACATATTGTCATTTCATCTTACATCCCCTATGATAGGCGTGGATTTCAAATCCACGCCATCGCAGCGGTCAAATCCACGCCATCGAATTGCGGTATCATTTCATCTTTTTATCAAGTTCCTCGAGGGTAATAATGCTGATAATGGGTTTACCCGAGGGAGAGTAATTATGATCTTTACACTGGAATAGTTTATCAATCAGTTCGCTTATCTCCTGAATTGCCAGTGCCCTGCCATATGGAACAGCAGCAGCTCTCGACATACACAGCGCCACTTTATCCCTGTTGCTCTCGCCGGGCTTTTTCTCCGTATTCTTATATTCTTCAAGAATTATCTCAAGCATCTCCCTGGGATCTTCATTCATACTATGTGATGGTTGCGAATTGATAGATATGGTATTATTCCCCAGGTATCGTACATCGAAACCACACCTGGAAATATCTTCCTCAAGTTCGGAAATCATTGCCATATCAGACTGATCGAGCTCCATTGTCTTAGGAAAAAGGGTTTTTTGAGCAACGGAGGAATCAGTATTCAGGGCACTGATAAATTCTTCATATAATACTCTTTCATGTGCTCTTTTCTGATCAATAATCATGAGTCCTGATTTAACAGAACACACTATATATTTTTTTCGTAATTGAAATATCTTTTCCGGTCCCCTGCTCTCTTTATCACTGTAGATATCATTATCCTGCCTGCCGGCAGGTTTGCCATGCTGTTCTGAGCCTTCTAAACCTGAATAAAGCTTTTCCCAGCCTGACAGGTTGAAATCTCTTTCCTTCTGGAATGCCCTCTTCTTTTCTTTATAATACTCCTCGTCCCTGAACGGGTTAAATTCCCTGTCAATATTGATATCCGGCATACTAACAGGATCTTTACCTGCAGGTGGAATATCTATTATTCCTTCATTATCAAAATCCAGTGATGGTACGATATTGAATTTACCCAGGCTTTCCCTTACCGATGCATTTAGTATCTGCCAGATTATTCTTTCATTCTCAAACTTTATTTCTGTCTTTGTCGGGTGTATATTCACGTCAATAGATGCCGGATCTGCACTCATGAATATGAAATATGCAGGTATGGCTTCTGAAGGAAGGATATTCTCATAAGCATCCATTATTGCTTTGTGCAGGTATGGATGACGCATATATCTTTTATTTATAAAAAAGAATTGCTCCCCGAATGTTTTCCTGGCATTTTCAGGCTTACCCGTAAAACCGCTTAATTTAACAATGCTTGTTTCGGTATCAATATTAATAAGATTTTGATTCATATTTTTACCAAAAACAGAGACTATTCTTTGTCTCTGGTTGGTAGGTGGCAGATTAAACAGTTCCTTTTCATTATGGTGAAGGGTAAACCTGATATTTGGGTGAGCCAGTACAATTCTCTGGAATTCATTTATTATATGACGCATCTCTGTTGATGCTGTCTTGAGGAATTTTCTTCGGGCCGGAACATTGTAAAAGAGGTTCTTCACTGAAATATTTGTGCCGGGAGGGCAGCTGGCAGGTTCCTGTGATTCTACTTTTGACCCGTTAATTTTAAGCAGGCTGCCTATTTCACTGTCGTGAAGGCATGTTTTCATCTCTACCATGGCCACCGCGGCAATTGAAGCAAGAGCCTCACCCCTGAATCCCTTTGTGCTTATTGCAAAAAGGTCTTCGGCGGTGGTTATCTTTGAAGTGGCATGACGCTCGAAGCTCAGCCTGCAATCTGTTTCAGACATGCCTGAACCATCATCAATAACCTGTACAAGCGAACTTCCGGCATCTTTGATAATAACCCTTATATTCTTGCTATCGGCATCAACCGAGTTTTCCATCAGTTCCTTAACCAGCGATGCCGGTCTCTGAATAACCTCTCCCGCGGCAATCTGGTTGGCTACAGAGTCGGGTAATAGCTTAATGAGATCAGGCATTAAATCAGGATTTAGATATAGAAGAAAACGTATGCTATAAGGAAGAGAATAAGTGCGATAACTACCAGTCTTATAAGCGTATATCTCTGCACCCTCGTTTTGTTCTGATGAAAATAGTTCGACATTGAACCGCGTGTTATCCGAGGGATATATTCACCATCACCTTCCTCCTTGATGCCAAGTTCTGCTTTAATACGGCGTTCTCTCTCCTCTATCCTTTCCTTTTCGGGATCGTAATACATGGGAGTATAATTGAATCCCCGGGGCTTAAATTGCTTGAAAAAGCTTGGTATTCCTGCCATTATAAATATTTTTTACAAAGATACTAATAATACATCAGTCATTCAATTAAGCTTTGCCCCACAATGCTTACAGTAAGATGCATCTTCATCATTATCATAAGCATTACATTCTGGGCATGTAGTGGTGTTGTTTTTCTCCTGGCGTGCAAGCCTCGACTGATGGCTCATTTCTGCACTCACAATCCCTGTTGGTACAGCAATTATGGCATATCCGGTAAGCATGGTGAGGCTGGCAATGAACTGACCTAATGGTGTTGAGGGTGCAATATCACCGTAACCCACCGTTGTAATTGTCACTATTGTCCAGTATATCCCTTTAGGGATACTGGTGAAACCGTTTTGCGGGCCTTCGACCAGGTACATTATTGTTCCAATTATTATTATCACAGTGAATACAGCAACAAGGAAGACCCCGATCTTGGCCTTGCTCTCTGCCAGTGACCTGTTTATTATAGCACCGGCCATAGTATATCTCGAAAGTTTGAAAACCCTGAATATCCTCATCAGCCTGAGAGCCCTGATAACCAGGAGGCTAGATCCTCCCGACAGGATAAGGCCCAGGTAGGAGGGCAGGGTGGCCAGGAGATCAATGATGCCATAGAAACTGAAAATATACCTGAGGGGTTTTCTTACGATGAGTATCCTCAATATGTATTCGACGGTGAAGAAGATTGTTATTACCCATTCAATGATCACGAATGTGCTATGGTATCTGCTGCTGATTTCAGGTACCGAGTCCAGGATAACTGCAAATATACTAACTACAATAGCAGTGATAAGTAATTCATCAAAGGCTTTCCCTGCTTTTGTATCAGCCTTAAAGATTATTTCAAATAATCGTTCCTTGGTTTTTCCCATGATATGTCACGAGTTTTAGTTATTGTATCAAAGATATAAAAGTGTACGGGGATATGGGTAGGATTAACATTAATGGACTTAAAGCAAATTTCCCCTCCTTTTAGAAAAGGAGGGGTGACCTTTGCCGAATATGCCGCTAAGGCATATGATGGTAAAGGTCGGGGTGGTTAAGATAACCTGGAATCATGGAATAATGCCTACCTGCCTGCAGACAGGGAATATTGGATTAATGGAGGGGATCCCCCTTTTTTGCAAAGATGGTGTGGGGCTCAGCCCCACACCAAACAGTCTTTGTAAAGATGAGACAGCCTCAACGGAGAAGATGCCTTAGCCTATATTTTTTTATCTTTGTAGAAACACAAAAAAC
>Ga0272441_10009157_pt1 | contig 15398 bp, 12 predicted proteins | sample SSMProp6N_FD_193582 | JGI IMG/M metagenome (GOLD analysis project Ga0272441, IMG submission 193582) | Marine sediment archaeal communities from Little Sippewissett salt marsh, Falmouth, MA, United States - SSM-Prop-6N | ecosystem: Environmental > Aquatic > Marine > Wetlands > Sediment ... | reverse complement strand
TGCGGTTCTGTAGATCACGCCCTTCGTCGAGACGAGCCATTTCACCAGCATCACCAATGCTGGGCGGAGGACTCGCCCCGAGTGCTCGATGACAGGGACATCGTCTGATTCGGCAACGCAAGAACGAGTACGATCAAGACGGCGCCGCCGATATCGGTGCGCTTGGCGAACGCGTTCGCACACACTACTCTCGTTGTGACGACAGAACGTTGGGAGGAAGGCAGGAGCATGGCAAAGGCAATCCGTAAGGTATGTGTAGCATATGCCATGCTGTGCGTTCTGTGCCCCATGGCATGGCCGCAGCCTCCTTCGGAGCCAGGGCCGTTTGACGTCGCCGAGTTCTACGAGCGACTCGTGGATGCGGAGCGCGGACGTGAGTTCGATACGCTCCTCCTGCTTCCGATGCCGCATGCCGACGCAGACCCTCCCGAGCACGGATTCCCGCTGATTGTGCTCTGCCATGGGTTTCTTCTTCGCGGCGAATTCTACCGGTCGTACGGCGAGCACCTCGCATCGCACGGGTTTGCGGTCGTGCTGCCGACCTTTCCAACCTCTCTGCTCGGCGTCGATCATCCGGCACTTGCCATGGACATCCGCTATGTCATCAATCACTACCTTGACGCCGACATGGACCTGAAGAGTCCTTTCTTTGGGGCTTTTGACGCTTCGAAAATCGGCACATGCGGGCATTCCCTCGGAGGCAAGCTTGCGCTACTTGAAGCTGTGAATGATGTGCGCGTCGGCGCGATCGGACTGCTCGATCCGGTCGACGGCGGCGGGCCGGGGAACGAGGATCCAGACCGCTACCCGAGCGTTGCGCCGGAACTGATGGGGCGGATTGACGTGCCGCTGCTGCTGATCGGGGCGGAACTGGGATCCGTTACGCACGTCTTCACACCATGCGCACCTGCAAGTGAGAACTACCAGCAATTCTACGATGCGGCGAATCGACCGGCGCTCGAGGTGACCCAGCTCGGTGCGGGACACGGTCAGTACGTAGATACCACAGCGGCAGCATTGGTGGCGGCGTGTGCGCCTGGAATCGTCGATGCGGACTGGGTTCGTTCGTCGTCCGCGGCGTATCTGACGGCGTTCTTCCAGTGGCGGCTTCAGGGCGAAGACGATGCGAGGCGGTGGCTGGACGAACGCTTGGAAGCAGACGTGCATGAGGACCGGATCGTCGTACGGCGGAAGTAAGCGGGACTGAGGCTGGAGAAGCTGATGATGGAAGAGAAACGCACGCTGTCGGGATTGTCCGAGGAAGACGTACGCGAACTGTGGTCCAGAACCTACAATCGTGAGGGGAAGCCAGATTGGTCGCACATCTTCCCGTACTACCGGGACGACATCGTGTTCAAGGACAGCATCCAGGAGATCCGCGGCATCGAAGCATTCAAGGCGATGTGCGGACGCTTGACCCGTCGATGTCAGCAGCTGTCGATGCACTTGCCCAGCGTCGTTCGTGGGGAAGATTGCATCTACATTCAATGGGAGATGACCATGTCCTTCAAGCGCTACCCCAGCTCGACGCTGTACGGTGTCACCAAGCTGGAACTCGATGACGAAGGCAGAATCCGAAGGCAACGCGACTACTACGACTTGTGGGGCGACATTTTCGACAACATCCCGTGGTTCGCCGGTCCGTACCGTCGGTTCATGCGGCGGAAGTTCGGGTAGGAGGCCCGCGTGTTCAAATACCTCAAGGAATATCACTGGGGCGACATGCGCCAACTGCGCGCAAACAGCCGCGCCGAGCAGCGACAGAGCGAGATCCGCTTGGACGGCGAGCGTTGCGTGATCACCGGCTGTACGTCAGGTGTCGGATGGGCAACGGTCAAGCGACTCGCCGCGTACGGCGCACGCATCGTCATGATCAACCGCGACCGTGAGCGGTCCGACCGTGCGTGCGAGCATTTGCGGATCGAGTTCGGAACGGACTGTGATTTCCTTCTGGCCGACTTCGCGGATCTGGCGCAGGTTCGCGCGGCGGCGGACGCACTGATTGCGTCGTACGATCGCATCGATCTATTGATCAACAACGTCGGAATGCACTCGACCACGTTGACCCGGACGCCGGACGGACGCGAAACCGTCTTCTGCGTGAATCACCTCGCGTCGTTCGCCCTCACGTGGAAGCTGCTGAACGTGCTTCGCGGCAGTGCGCCTGCACGCATTATCCAAGTGAACTCACAAGGCCACCGTTTCGGCGGCCTGGATGTGGACGACTTGGACTGGAAACGGCGCCACTACACGGGGCTGCGCGGATACGGTGCGGCCAAGACGGCGCAGTTGCTCACCGTCTGGGAGTTCTCCGATCGGCTTCGTGGCAGCGGCGTGACGATCAACGCGATGCACCCCGGCGCGGTGCGGAGCAATATCGGCAGCAACAACGGGCCGGTGTATCGGTGGTACAAAGATAAGGTCCTGTCGCGAAGCCTCGACGATCCTGCCATCTCGGGGCGAGCCATTCACTACCTCGCGACCGCGCCGGAACTGGAGACGGTCAGCGTGCGGTACTTCAACCTGACGCATCCGGAGAAGCCCGCACCGCACGCGCTGGACCGGGACGTCGGACGCGTCGTTTGGGAAGGAAGCCTGGAGTTGGCGGGCGTCGCATGACATCGGGAGGTGGTGACGTGCCGAACGCGTCGCGGCAGCCGGAGCACGAAGATGCGGCATACGATCTGATCGTTGTCGGCGGCGGGATGGCCGGGTTGACGGCCAGCGCGTTCGCCGCGCGTGCGGGCTGCAGCGTTCTGTTGTGCGAGCAACGGCCTACGCTGGGGGGATTGATTCATTCGTTCGAGCGCAACGGGTTCACCTGGGATGCGGGGATCCGCGCCCTCGAGGACTCGGGCATCATCTTGCCGATGCTGGAAAGCCTCGGCATCTCGCTCGATTTCGTGAAGAGCCCCGTTTCCCTCGGCATCGAAGATCACGTGATCCCGGTGGAGTCGGCCGCCCACCTGGCCGACTACCAATCACTGCTCGAGGAACTGTATCCGGACGCGCATCTCGACATCAGACGGATCATTGCCGTGATCCGACGGGTGATGCGATGGATGGACGTGCTCTATGGCGTCGAGAATCCGGCGTTCAAGGACCTGCGGAAGGACCGGGATTACGTCTTCAACCGCCTCCTGCCGTGGCTCGGGAAGTTCCTTGTCACCATCGGCAGGATCAATCGCATGTCGACGCCGGTGGACGAGTACTTGCATGCGCTCACCGATTCACAGCCGCTCATCGACATCATCAGTCAGCACTTCTTCAAGAAGACGCCGGCGTTTTTCGCGTTGAGCTACTTCAGTCTGTACCTGGACTACATGTACCCGGTCGGGGGCACGGGCGCCGTGCCGCGCGCGATGGAGGCCTACTGCAAAGCACAAGGTGTCGAGATTAGGACGGGTACGCGCATCACGGCGGTGGACGCCGCCGGTCGCACCGTGACCGACGCGAGCGGGAGCCGTCATGGGTATCGGAAGCTGATCTGGGCCGCTGACCTCAAGACGCTCTACCGGATGGCCGACATCGATGCGCTTCCCAGGGCGCGCGCACGGCGACGGGCCCGTGAACGTGCGGATGTGGTGGAAGCGGCTTCGGGCGGCGACAGCGTCTTCACGCTCTACCTCGCGGTGGACCACGACCCGGCTTGGTTCTCCGCTCGATCCAACGGCCATCTCTTCTACACCCCGTCCCGGGACGGGGTGGGTGCGGACATCTTCGCGGAGCTGGACGCCATGTTAACCCTGGAGACTTCCGGAGCAGAGAGTGGCTTCCGGGAGCGGGCGATGCAGTGGATCCGCCGCTACATCGGTTCAACGACGTTCGAAATCTCGATTCCGGTTCTGAAGGATGCGTCGCTGGCGCCGCCCGGCAAGACGGGGTTGATCGTCAGCGTGCTGTTCGACTTCGCGTTGTGCCGCGCGGCGCGAACCCACGGATGGTATGACGAACTCAAGAACTGTACGGAGGACGCACTCATCGATGTGCTCACCGCGACCGTCTACCCAGGCCTCCGTGACGCCGTCGTGGACCGATTCTCGGCGACGCCGTTGACGATTGCCGAGGTCGTGGGGAGCTCGGAAGGGGCGATTACCGGGTGGGCATTCACCGGTCAAGTGATGCCCGCCGTGCACCGCATGCAGCACGTTTCGCGATCCGTTCGCACCGCGTTGCCCGACGTCTACCAGGCCGGGCAGTGGTCGTACAGCCCCTCGGGGCTTCCGATCGCCATTCTTACCGGGAAGTTGGCGGCCGATGCTGCGAGCCGTAAATGGAAACGATCGACGCGCGAGCCCGCAGTCTCGCCACACCTACTTCAAGCAAGCAAAGGGGGATTGTAACATGCCGCGGGCAAATGAGATCCTGGACATCGGCGATCGCGCGCCCGAGTTCTCACTGCCGGATCCACGGACGGGACACGTCGTTCGCTTGTCCGACTTCCTCGGAGCTCCGCTCCTGCTTTACTTCGCACGAGGAACCTGGTGTCCGACGTGCCGGAAATGGATGGAGAAGATACGCACGAATCTAAGGGAACTCGAAGCGCGCCATTGCGCCACGGCCACGATCATGGCGCAGAAGCCGGACCGCATGAAAGCGGCGCTCGAGGAGCGGGATTTCCCGTTCCCCGTGCTTGCCGACGCGGATCGTAACATTGTCAAGGCGTATGGCGTTTACGTGCGAGCGAATTTCGAGTCGATCAACATCGCCCGACCAGCCAACTTCGTTCTCGATCGCGAGGGGGTGGTTCGTTACATGCACATCGCGACCGTTCAGACGGAGTACGCGTCGTTTGACGAGGTCCTTTCGATCCTGGAGGCGTTGGCGGGGGCATAGGAATGGGCTGTATGATTCGAAAGACGCGGAGCCGTTGCCGGAGCGAAAGACGAAGAAGGTGACGTATGAATTCGATCGCCACGATAGCTGTGATGGCAGTCCTCGCCCTGTTGTTCATTGCGACACTGTGGATGCTCTTGAGGACGCGCAGAGCCAAGCGCGACATCACAATCCACTCGACGATTCAGCACATGAAATCGATCGGTCAGCTCTCCGTATTCAAGGTGTTCACCAAAGAGATCGTTACCCAGATGGATCACAGCTGGGGCGAGTTTGGCGCGAAGTACCTCAGCTGGGCGGTCTCGGGACGGAAGATGGCGATGATCTTCGAATTCGAAGTCGACTTCCGCTACGACCTGAGGCGATCGGAGTTCCGGATCGACGAACGCCGCACGGGAGAGTACGTCATCACCATGCCGCCGTGTCTCCATGAGGTGCATATCCGAGACATCCGCTTCTATGACGAGCAGCGGTCCAAGTTCCTTCCGTGGTTGCTCCCCGATCTCCTGTCCGGATTCCTCGGCGGGCGGTTCACGGAGGAAGACAAGAACCGCCTCGTCTCGGCGGCTCGAGAACACGCCGAACATCAAGCCGCGGAGCTCATCGGAAACCTGGAATCGGAAGTGCAGAACTCCGCCAAGGCGACGCTACTGTCGATCAGCAAGGCGTTCGGCGCGGAGTCCGTCTCCTTCGAGTTCCAATCGCAAGGGCGCCTGGATCTGGACGTCGATATTGCGGAGAAGGTGTTGGCGGGCATCAAGGGGTAGCAGGGGGCGAGTGGTCATAACGACCAGCGTGGCCCGAAAGACCTCGTCTCTTCCTCAGGATCGCGGCGGAGCCTGCACATTCGAATGTCCCTAGAAACGACCAAGGCCGATACATTTGTGATGTATACCAATCGGAGCTTTTGGTCAACTTTCTACAAAATCTTGACAGCTGATTTGTGATTCGTGTAGAGTCGAGTGGCTCCGAAAAGGTAGGACGTCTCGCGAGACGTGCTGCAAAGCTACGGAGTATCTGCCAACCGGGCTGCCGAAGAGCCAAGTGAAGGGATTGGGAGACTCGGCAGCGTCTACTGCAAGCGATTGCCCATGATGAGCACACTGTCTCTGGATCGTTGCCGTGTCTTTGTGCACTCAATCGAGCAAGGAGGTCCAGAATGGTGGAAAATGGAAGTCGACGGTCCAAAGGCAGAAGGTCAATCAGGTGGCTGCCGTTTGTCGCCTTGGCGGTTGTAGTACTCAGTATCGTGCCCGGCGCAGGTGCTGAGCAGAGATGCTACTGCATCACGGGTCCGGATCCCGTGTCGGTATGTCCCGGAACGGTGGCAACCTTCGACGTGGTGGCTTCCGGAGAAGGTCCGCTCACCTATCAGTGGTTCTACGAATCGACGCCTCTCGTCGACGGCGGAGACATTTCCGGTGCGGACGGCCCTCATCTCAGCATTGAAGACGTGGAAGCTGCTGATGCCGGTCACTACTCCGTGCAAGTGTCCGGCCCCTTCGGTTCGGTGACGTCGTGCAGTGCGACGCTTTCCGTGAAGACCCCCACTCGGATTACGAGCGAGCCGGAGACTGTCGACGCGTGCCCGGGCGAGACGGTGGTCTTCTCGGTGACGGCGGTGGGGGAAGGTGCACTGGTCTACCAATGGACCCGTGACGGTGTTGTGCTGAGTGATGGAGGCCGAATCTCCGGTACCTCGGGCAGTTCGCTCCGGATCGACAGTGTCCAGGCGACGGACGCAGGGATGTACGCCGTCGACGTCATTGGATCGTGCGGCAGTGCGCAGTCGAGCGCCACGCTTCTCGTCAAGGCGCCAACAACCATCGAAGATGCGCCGGACGACGTATCCGTGTGTCCCGGCGGCAGCGTCTACTTCGCGGTGACTGCGTCAGGTGAGGGTGCGCTCACGTATCAATGGTACCGTGGCCAGGACGCACTCAGCGATAACGGACGCATTTCGGGGGCGGCCACCGATCAGCTGACGATCGAAGAGGTCACGAGCGAGGATTCCGGCGACTACCTTGTCGAGGTCACCGGCGTTTGCGGAACTGCCACGTCGCTTGCGGCGCAGCTTTCCGTCAAGGCTGCGACGGCGATCGCCGAGGCGCCGACATCGGTAGCCGTCGTCGCCGGCGAGAATGCGAGCTTCTCGGTCGACGCGACCGGCGAGCCCCCGCTGGCGTACCAGTGGTTCCGAGGCTCGACGCCGTTGAGCGACGGCGGCCGCGTGTCAGGCACGACGACAGATCGGCTGACGATCACAGGTACGGAAGAAGGAGACACCGGAGCGTACTCCGTGACGGTCAGTGGAGACTGCGGAAGCGTTTCAGCCTCAACGAATCTCACGGTGCGACCGGCGATTGGGTCTCTCGAGATCGTGCGGGATCAGGCCGATCTCCTGATCGTGCTGGATCTTTCGTCCAGCATGGAAGAGGAGGTCGAAGGCGGCGTAAAGATCACACTTGCGAAAGACGCCCTCCGCGAGCTGATCGCGGCACTGCCGCAAGATACGGCGGTGGGTCTGCGAACGTTCCACAGGTGCGAGCGTAGCGATTTAGAGGTGGCGATCCAGCCCATCAGCGAAGGAGGAATCCTTCACGTCCTGTATGGGATCGATACCTATGGGACGACACCGCTTGCGTATACGCTTCAGCAGATCCCCGGCGATTTCGCGGGGATCGAGGGGCCGCACGTGATCCTCTTCATCACAGATGGCATGGAGACGTGCGATGGCGATCCTGTCGCCGAGGCTGCGGCGCTCTCCGCTGCCGGGCTTGACTGCATCTTCAAGCTCGTTGGGTTCGACGTTGCCGGACAAGGAGGGCGGGTTCGTGCCCAGCTGCAGGCGATTGCTGCTGCCGCGGGCGGAAGCTTCACCGAGGTTGCGAGCGGCAATGAGTTCGTCGCAGCCGTGAATGGCTTGATCCTTCCGCCGACGTATCAGGTGTCTGCCGCTGACGGAACGCTTGTGACGGAAGGCACCGTCGGAGACGGAGCCTTCGAACTCGTCGTAGGCGAGTACAACGTGACCATCGATACGCAGCCGCAACGGCAATACGATGTCGTGATTGAGTCGGACGGTGCGGTCACGCTCACGATCCCGCTCGAATAGACCGTAGCGAAGTGAAGGGACGACTGGGCGAGGTTCCGACCTCGCCCAGTTCGCCGGTTGATTGTTCCGCTACGACTCCGGCGTACAGGCTACTCGAAACCCCAGATCTCGATCCGTGAACCACGGATCGTTCATCCCCCGGCTGGTTGCACGCGCTCGGATGTCCGGAGAAAACCACGACCCGCCGCGCGTCACACGGAGGCAAACTTCCTGTGGCCTTTCCCGTTCACCACTCAGATCGAAGGAATACGGTTCGAACCGCGACGCGGTCCACTCGGACACGTTTCCAATCAGACCCGAGATCCCATAGATCGAATCGCCGGACGTGGGAACCTCGTCTACGGGTATGGTTCGTCCAATACCGCTCGTGCGCGTATTGCAGGCACGGGGGTCGAAGGCATCCCCCCAAGGGTACAGTCGAGCGTCCGAGCCTCGCGCCGTCTTCTCCCACTCGGGTTCACTCGGAAGCCGGATCGCACGATCTGCGTGCTCACTGAGCCACTCGCAAAAGGCGACAGCCTCGAACCAAGACACGCCAACCACCGGAAGACGATCATCATTGGACCACGGTGACTGGTCCCAGTGGTCAGGTAGCATTCGAGATGAGGCGGCTCTCCATTTCCACCCGGCAGGGGTCCAGTACCGCTCGGTCGTGTACCCCGCCTTCTCGATGAAGCGGCGGTAGTGACCGACCGTAACGGGATGCTTCGCCATCCAGTACCCGGGAAGCGTAAGGTCGTGCGCAGGTTGCTCCCGCTCGAAGCGGTTCTGACGTTGCCACGTCCTGGCTTCGTCAGACGTGGCGCAGAGGGTTGCGATCTGCTCGCTCGAGATGCCCATCGTGAACGATCCAGCGGGTACGGCGATGAGTTCCGGCAAACGGTCCGCTGCACGAAGAGCTTCCATGGGTGCAATGTACCCGCAGTCGGCGTCTCCCACCAGGCCTACCTGGGGAGCATCTTGTCAATGTACATCTGGCCGTTCACATCCCTCGAAATCCACGCGGAGAACCGATTCTTCTTGCTCATGATCTTGTCTTGGAGGGCCGCCTGGTCATGGCTGGCGGGCGCGCGTGTCCACGAAACAGAGACTGTACGGCTCATTGAACGGTTCATCGCCACCTCCCGATGAGCTGATAGGGCGCCCAGAACCAAACGTCGTCGTAGTTCTCGTTGGCGATCACCTCCTGCTGCGCTTGGCGCAGTGCTTCAGCCCAGCTCAGTCCATCTTGCGATCCCGCGCCCAGCGCGATCAGCAACCGCTCGATGGCGGTCGGACTTGCCTGCCACAGGGTTCCGAGCACGGAGTGTGCACCCGAACTGAGGAACGCTCGGGACAATCCGACCACCTCGTCTCCGGCGACGATCAATTCCAGCTGCTCGCAATTCAGTGACTCGTCCGATTCCGGCCCGAGCGTCAGCCCCAACGCGCCCTCGACCTCGCGCAGCGTCGGCAGCAACGTCTCGCACGCGGCCAACACCACCAGATCGACGCCGGTGTGATCGGTGAGCAACACCTCCGAGGCGTGGTAATCGCCATCTAGGAGAACTGGATCAGGCAGGTTCTCTGCTCCCTGATCTCCCGGTGAGAGCAGAAGGCGTGAGTCCAGCGGCACGCTCGGATTGAAGTCGCCGTGACAGGCGTACATCAGCACCCGTTGCCCGGTTGAAGAACGGATCGCCAGGGCTTCCTGTGCGTCGGCCTGGACGTAGACGTCCGTTTCGCTCCCGCCGACGTATGGCGCGAACGCGTGGCATGCAGTCTCCAGAATCACATGTTGGTAACCGGGACCTACGATCGTCTGCTGAGCCTCAGACAGGGTGGGGTTGGCCAACGCGAGGTAACTGCCGGTGGATGCAGCATCCCCTTCCATCAGCATCGGCAGACTGGCGAGGCTGGGGAGGAACGCGAGCGTGTACCGGTCGATCAGGTAGGTCGGGCGGTGCGTCGTCGCAACGCCTGCACCTGCCATCTCAATCTCCGGCTGATCGGTCAGCACCAATGCCGCGAACGGCACGTACCACAGCGGTCCACTGGGAACGAAGATCAACGTATCCGTCGTCTCGTCGAGTTGCGCCAACGCCGGCTGAAGAAGAACCTCGTAGAGTTGCCCCAATGCGTCCGTCGGATCTGCGAAGAACAGCTCAGGTTCACCCTCCACGTCTCTTGCCTGCGGCTCAATCTGTTGGCGAAGGGCGACCACGTCACGCATCAGCTGCTCGCGTTCGTAGGGGATGAACTCGGGACCAAGGGTTTGAGCGTTCGTGAGGATCCACAGGTAGATGCCATCTTCGCCAACCATGTACTCCAGAACCGCCTCGTTGGTGAGCAAGGATCTCTGTGCGTCGACAACTGCCGCTTCCAAGGTTTCTGAATCCATCACGGATAGGGACAAATCGGAGGCGCGATTGATTCCGGCTTCGCTCAGCTGCAAGTCTACGGGCGTAAGTCCTGACTGGTACAGGGCATCGAGGAAGGTGCGGGCACGCAAGTGCTCGGCAGCAAAGACCGTATCCTCGTTCTCGCCCATTTTCAGCAGTAGCTCAAGATAATCCTCGTAGAGTGCTCGCATGCTGTCGAAGTACGATTGACGCAGATCTTCTTCGTCTACGGTCCCGCGAATGAACTCTAGGATTTCAATCGCTTCTTCGTAGTGGGTTCGCGCCGTCTCCAACTGCTCGATCGCCAGGTACGTTCTTCCCAGCCCTCGCTGAGCCTTCAGCTCTATCTCGCGACTTCCAAGCTCTACAGACAGCGAAAGCGCTTCGTCGTAGTATTGGATCGCTTCAGAGTACTCGGACAGGACACGATGGCGGTTACCGAGGAAGAGTAGGCTCAACGCCTCACCGAAGCGGTCGCCGATGTCGACATAGATGGCAAGTGACTGTTCAATGCAACCGATCGCCTGCGCGTAGTAGAAAAGGGAATCGTAGCAGGTGCCGAGGTTGTTCAGGCAGGTGGCCTCACCCGAGCGGTCGCCGATCTCCACAAAGACTGCAAGAGCCTGCGTGTGATAGTCGATTGCTCGATCGTAGTCGGACAGAGCCTTGTAGGAGTTGCCCAAGTTCCCGAGACACGCCGCCTCGCCAGAGCGATCGCCAATCTCTACGCACTCTGTCAGAGATCGCCTGTAGTAGTCGATCGCTTGAGGATAGTCGGACAAGGAATCGTAGCAGGCGCCAAGATTGACCAGGCTTGCCGCCTCGTCGGCGCGAGCACCAATCTCTTGTGCAATTGCAAGAGATTCCTTGAAGTAGTTGATCGCTTGCGAGTAGTCGGCCAGACAATAGCAGCATATACCAAGGTTGCCCAGGCTCTTCGCCTCACCTGCACGGTCATCAATCTCCTGTGCAATTGCGAGAGACTGCTCATAGCAGGCTATTGCTTGCGCATAGTCCGATAGACCCTCGTAGCAATTGCCGAGGTTCCCGAGAGTCGCCCCTTCGCCGTGGCGGTCACCGATGTCAACATAGATCGCAAGAGCCTGCTTGCAGTAGTCGGTCGCCTGCGTGTAGTCGGACAGGAAGTGATAGCAAACGCCAAGATTATTCAAGCTGTCTGCTTCGCCGGAGCGGTCGCCGATTTCCCGCTGGATTGCAAGGGCCTGTTTGTAGTAGTCGATCGCCTGCACATAGTTGGACAGCGAGTAGTAGCAGTTGCCGAGGCCGTTCAGGCAGTTGACCTCGCCAGAGCGGTTGTCTACGTCCGTATGGATTGCAAGCGCCTGCGAGTACGAGCTGATCGCCCGCACATAGTCGAACAGGGAATAGTAGCAGAGGGCGAGGTTGTACAAGATGGTTGCTTCAGCATGGTACTCATCGAGTGTCCGCACAATGGCAAGAGCTTCATCGTACAGGGCGACTGCTTCTGAGAAGCGTGCCTGATTGTATGCTTCGATAGCCTGATTGACGAGTGCTACTGCGTCATCCCACGTCTTGCCGCCATCATCCTTGCTGAAGCCGACTGCGCTGATCAGGATCAAGGCGCAAGTGACGACGAGCCCGAATCTCCATAAGGCTTGCGTTGTCTTCATCTCCACCTTCCAATCAACTGATACGGTGCCCAGAACCAGACATCGCCGTAATTCTCGTGAGCCATCAACATCTGCTGCGCTTGACACAGCGCTTCAACCCAACCCATCTTGCGATCCCGCGCCCAGAGAGATCAGCTCCGCCTTGGTCCCTCATCAATCTCCGATGTAGCTGTCCTTGATCACCGCGCAGTCGTCGTACAGATCGAAAATCGCGTCCAACGTGCCTCGCACATCCGCGGTGCCCCCGATTAAGCCGGCTACGTCGATCGTCTGAGCCCTTGCAGCGATTTGCTCCAGCGCTTGCTCCACATCGGTTGGCACATCGCCCGCAAAGACGTCGAGGAAATGCTCGGCTAGGTAGGCGAGTTCGTTTGCCCTTTCTATTGCGACGAAGATCTTGCGTTCAGAGTCCGCTTGCGCTCCCTCTTGCAGGTCGATGACGGCATCTTCCACATTGGAGACCCACTCCCCTAGGAGGAACGCCTCCAGAGACGCCAAGTCACCCTGCGTTCGCAATGCGTCCAGAAGCGTCGCGCGAACTTGCTCCTTTGTCACCTCGTCATCGGCCCATTGACGGACGAGCGAAATCACCTCGGGCGTCGAGACGTCCTGCAGAAGCAACCGGAACACGAGAATCTCATCCGATGTGTCGGAAACATCGAAGGAGTAGCCAAGCATGAACCACCTTTCCTGAAGGTCCGAAGCCGTGGATTCGGCGCTGGCGGGCACACCGATGCACCCCAACGCGAGGCCAACGATCACGACGGCGACGATTGACAGCCGGTTTCCTGTTTTCATGCGACAATTCATCTCCTTGCGGTCTGCTGATGAGGAGGATGGGACTCGTTCCCGTCTTCACCTCCACATCCCTACGAGTTGATACGGCGCCCAGAACCACACGTCGTCGTAGTTCTCGTTCGCAGCTAGCTGCTGTTGCGCTTGACGCAGCGCTTCAGCCCAGCTCAACCCTGCTTGAGAACCCTGGCCTAGCGAGATCAGCAACCGCTCGATGGCGGTTGGACTCGCTTGCCAGAGGGTGCCGAGCACGGAGTGTGCGCCCGAACTGAGGAACGCTCGCGAGAGCCCCACCACCTCGTCTCCGGCGACGATCAGTTGCAGCTGCTCGTAGTTCAGCGCTTCGTCCGACGCCGGTCCGAGCGTCAGCCCCAGCGCGCCCTCGACCTCGCGCAGCGTCGGCAGCAGCGTCTCGCACGCGGCCAACACCACCAGATCGACGCCTGCGTGATCGGTGAGCAACACCTCCGAGGCGTGGTAATCGCCATCGAGGAGGTATGGCGCGGACGATTCCGCGGCTTCCTCGTCGCTCGGTGAGAGCAAGAGCCGCGAGTCCAGCGGGACGCTCGGATTGAAGTCTCCGTGACAGGCATACATCAACACCCGCTGCCCCGTGGACGAGCGGATCGCCACGGCTTCCTGTGCGTCAGTCTGGACGTAGACGTCCGCTTCGTTCCCGCCGACGTACGGCGCGAACGCCCGGCATGCTCGTTCCAGCACCTCGTGTTGATAGTCGGGGCCGACCGCAGTCTGCTGCTCCTCGGACAAGATCGGGTTGGCCAACGCGAGATAGTTGGCGGTGGACGCAGTGTCCCCTTCCATCAGCATCGGCAGACTTGCGAGGCTGGGGAGGAACGCGAGCGTGTACCGGTCGATCAGGTAGGCCGGGCGATGCCTTGGCGTATAGCCTGCGCCTGCCACTCCGATCTCCGGCTGGTCCGTCATCACCAATGCCGCGAACGGCACGTACCACAGCGGTCCACTGGGGATGAGAATCAGCGTATCGATTGCCTCGCCCAGTTGCGCCAGCGCCGGCTCAAGTAACACCTGGTAAAGTTCCCCCAGTGCGTTCTTCGGATCTGCGAAGAACAGCTCCGGTTCACCGTCCACGTCTCTCGTCTGCGGCTCAATAGCTTGGCGGAGGGCAACTACATCGCGCATCAGTCGCTCGCGCCCGTAAGGGATGAACTCGGGACCAAGGGTGTGCCCGTCGGTGAGGATCCACAAGTAGATCCCGTCATCGCCGACCATGTACTCTAGGACGGCTTCGTTGAGGAGCAAGGATCTCTGTGCGTCGACAACCGCCGCTTCCAACGCTTCCGAATCCATCACAGGAAGAGATGCATCGGGCGTCCGGTTGATTCCGGCCTCGCTCAGCTGCAATTGCTCGGGCGCAAGTCCCAACTGGTACAACGTATCAAGGAAGGTGCGAGCGCGCAGACGCTCGGCGACGTATACGGTTTCCCCAGCTCGGCCCATTTCCAGTAGAAGCTCGAGATACTCCTCGTATAACGTGCGGAAGCTGCCGAAGTACGACTGGCGGAGATTCTCCTCCCGTACCGTATCACGGATCGAGTCAACAATGGCGAGCGCCTCTTCGTAGTGCGACAGTGCGGTTTCGGACTCCCCCAGCGCTCGGCAAGCTCGGCCGAGACCCCAATGGACAAGTCGCTCCGTGTCACGTATTCCCAATTCAACCGACACTGGCAGGGCTTGCCCGAAATAACCACTTGCTCTCTCGTAATCGCGACGGGCCAAATAGCAGATACCGAGATTGCAGAGACTCTCAGCTACACCTTTCTGATTCGTGCATGTACGAGACATCTCCAGCGACTGTTCGTTGTACGTGATGGCGCGTTGGAAGTCCGCAATGGCAAAATAGCAGTTGGCGATGTCGGCGAGAGCTACACTCTCCCCGATGCGATCATCGATCCTACGGAAGATCAGAAGCGATTGCTGGTGATAGTCAATCGATAACGCGTACCTGGCTTGAGCATAGTAGCAGTTGGCGAGATTGCCGAGGCTCTTCGCCTCACCTTGTGAGTCGTTGGTCTGGCGGAAGAGACGCAAGGCTTCCAAATGAAAATCGATTGCACGTTCATTGTCGGTGAGGTAGTAATAGCAGTTGCCCAGGTTTCCCAAGGTTGCTGCCTCGCCCGCGACATCCCGCAACGCTCGCTTGATTTGAAGAGATTCCTCATACAAGTCGATCGCTTGCTGGTACTCGGCCAAGTCCTTGTGGCAGAGGCCGAGGTTGTTCAGGTTGACCGCTTCGCCTCTTCGATTCCTGATCTCAACGCAAATCTCCAGGGACGCTTGATACCGATCCATGGCACGGGCGATATCGGATAACGAGTGAAAGCAGTTCCCGAGCTCGCAGAGAGCATTCGCCTCTCCCAGCCGATCGATACCGTCGTGAAAGGCCGCGATCGACCTCTCCAGGTACTCGATTGCCTGCGGATAGTCCATCAGTGCCTCATAGCAGACGCTGAGTCCGAGCAAGCTGTCGGCCTCGATCTGACAGTCTGTGACCAATCGGCAGATGGCTAGTGCGCGCTCATAGCAGTCGATCGCCTCCTCAAGCTCCGACATGTAATAGCGACAGTTGCCCAAGTTGTA
>Ga0272441_10009156_pt1 | contig 15399 bp, 10 predicted proteins | sample SSMProp6N_FD_193582 | JGI IMG/M metagenome (GOLD analysis project Ga0272441, IMG submission 193582) | Marine sediment archaeal communities from Little Sippewissett salt marsh, Falmouth, MA, United States - SSM-Prop-6N | ecosystem: Environmental > Aquatic > Marine > Wetlands > Sediment ... | reverse complement strand
CCAAGGCAATGCCAACGTCCCCTCGCCCCTTTGGTGAGAGGGACAGGGTGATGGGTCTTTTTTAAGGAGATCAAGATGACCCAAAAACATTTGTTTGACACCAGCACCATCAACGGCATGAACCTGACCAACCGATTCGTCCGGTCCGCCACCTGGGAAGGCATGGCCACCCAAAAGGGGCGGGTCACCCCTCAATTGACCGACACCATGGTGGCCCTGGCCAAAGGCGGCGTCGGCCTGATAATCAGCGGTCACGCTTATGTCACCCGAGAGGGTCAGGCCAGTCCCTGGCAATTGGGCATCTATGAAGACAGCCAGATCGACGGTCTCAAATCCATGACCGCTGCCGTCCATGCAGCCGGCGGCAAAATCGTGGTCCAATTGGCCCATGCCGGCCACTTTGCCCTGGAAAAAGCGATTGGCACACCGCCCGTAGTGGCATCGAATTTCGAAGGGTTGGCCCAGACGCCACGGACCGAACTGTCCGTGACCGACATCCAGGACCTGAAAAATACTTATACGGAAGCCGCCCAACGGGCCTGTGCCGCCGGCTTCGACGGCATCCAGCTGCACAGCGCGCATGGCTACCTGTTCAGCCAGTTTCTGTCACCCTGGTTCAACCGGCGAACCGACGATTACGGAGGGACGATCGGCAATCGCGTTCGTATTCATGTGGAGACCATCCGTGCCATCCGACAAGTCGTTGGTGAGGATTTCCCCCTTTTGGTGAAAATGAACTGTGAGGATTTCTCGGATGGCGGCTTGACAGTAACGGAGAGCGTTCAGGCAGCCGAACAGATGGTGGCGGCAGGACTGGATGCCATCGAATTGAGCGGCGGCCTGCTCACCGGCGGCAAGCACTCTCCCAGTCGCCCCAACATCAACAACGAAGAAAAAGAAGCCTATTTCAAGGATGCGGCCCACTCCTTTAAGAAGGAATTGAACGTTCCGCTGATCCTTGTCGGCGGCATTCGCTCCCCAGGTGTGGCCGAACAGCTGCTGGATGCGGGAGTGGCCGATTACTTCTCCATGTCCCGGCCACTGATTCGCGAACCGGGCCTGATCAAGCGCTGGCAGGACGGTGACCGTTCACGGGCCCGCTGCCTGTCGGACAACCTGTGCTTCCGGCCCGGCATGACCGGCAAGGGCATTTACTGCGTGACCGAGGAAAGAGAAAAAAAATGAGAACGCCAATCTCAAAACGCCCCATTTCTTCCAATATCGTCCTTGGCCTCCTTTTTAAATCTTGGGAATACTTGCTCGACAAGGTATCGTAAAAAGCACAAGATCAAGGCCTGCGAATCCCGAGGAAGGAGGCTGTACATGACGTACGCCGCAGCGACGAGGGATTCGCCTAACGCAGATATTGTGCTTTTTAGGATGCCGTCAGCTTTCGAGGCCGGCCAGACAGATGTACTTGATCTCCAGATACTCATCCATGCCGTATCGCGACCCCTCCCGGCCGATGCCCGACTGCTTCACCCCGCCAAAGGGTGCCACTTCAGTGGAGATCAATCCGGTATTGACGCCTACCATGCCGAACTCCAGGGCGTCGAAAACACGGACGATCCGACCCACGTCCCGGGCGTAAAAGTAGGCCGCCAGGCCGTAGGGTGTGTCGTTGGCCATGCGGATGGCATCCGCTTCAGAGGAAAAGCGAATCAGCGGCGCCACCGGGCCGAAGGTCTCGTCGGCGGCCACCGTCATGTCGGCAGCCACATCTCCCAGCACGGTGGGCTGGAAAAAGGTGCCGCCCAGGGCATGGGGCTTTCCCCCGATCAGCAGTTTGGCGCCCTTGGAAATGGCGTCGTCGACGTGGTGGGACACCTTGGCCAGGGCCGCCGCGTCGATGAGAGGGCCTTGCTGCACATCAGGATCCAGACCGCTGCCCACCTTGAGTGTTTCCACCGCCGCCACCAATTTTTCTGAGAACACCTCATAGACGCCCGCCTGAACGAAAAGCCGGTTGGCGCACACACACGTCTGTCCGGAATTGCGGTATTTGGAAATCATGGCCCCCTGTACGGCCTGATCCACGTCCGCGTCGTCGAAAACGATAAACGGGGCATTGCCGCCCAGTTCCAGGGAAACCTTCTTGACCGAGCCCGCGCACTGGGCCATGAGCCTTCGCCCCACCTCGGTGGAACCGGTGAAGCTGAGTTTTCTCACAACGGGGTTGGCAGTAATTTCGCCGCCGATCTCGCCGGCCGACCCGGTGATCACATTAAAAACGCCGGCAGGAATTCCCGCCCGCTGGGACAACTCGGCCAGGGCCAGAGCCGTGAGCGGGGTCTGGCTGGCCGGTTTGACCACGATCGTGCAGCCGGCGGCCAGGGCCGGCGCCGCCTTGCGGGTGATCATGGCCGCCGGAAAATTCCATGGCGTGATGGCCGCGCACACCCCCACGGGCTGACGAATGACGATGATGCGCTGGTCGGATCCGGCCGCAGGAATCGTGTCGCCGTATACTCGTTTGGCCTCCTCGGCGAACCACTGGACGAAAGCGGCGGCGTAGGCGATCTCCCCTCTGGCTTCGGCCAGGGGTTTTCCCTGCTCGCTGGTGAGAATCACTGCCAGGTCATCCTGGTGATCCATCATCAGGCGGTACCATCGGAAGAGCGTCTCGGAGCGATCTTTTGCCGTGAGACGGCGCCAGGCCGGCAGTGCCATGTCAGCCGCGGCGATGACCTCGCGGACTTCCGCTTCAGAAACGGAAGGCACGCTGCCCAGCGTGCTGCCGTCGGCTGGATTGGTTACCGGGATGGTGTCACCGGATCGGGCATCAGCCCATTGGCCATTGATCCACACCTGTTGGCGAAGTAGTTTTTTATCGTTGAGTGACATCATGTTTATTATTCTCCATATCGTCGATTATTCCGTATCTATCCACGTAGGATTTGGCTTCTATCGCTTTACAGACAGGTACTCCAGTCTATTTCAGGAAAAACCCCTTCTTCTCCAAAAAGGCCTTCATCTGGGGCCGGATCACCCGGCCCATGAGGTCGGCCATCTGGTGGGTCCAGGTCTCGTCCTTCAGGTTGCTGTTGCGGTTCAGGAAGTAGTCGTTGGTAGTCCGATCATATTCCGCGAGCATGTCGGTGTCATGCTGTTGCGGATAACGGTCCGTGAACAGCACGGCATCGACCGGCAGCCGCGGTTTGGGAGGCGGATCATGGGCCGCCCAACCCAGACACATGCCGAACACCGGATAGGCCTGGTTGGGGATTTCCAGCAGGTGGCACACCGTCTGGGGGTCGTTGCGAATGCCGCCGATGTATACGCCCCCCATACCCAGCGATTCGGCGGCAATCAGCACATTCTGGGCCAGCAGTGCCGCGTCGACGGTGGCGGTGACAAACTGCTCGGCCCAGCCCTTTTCCATGGCCGTTTCCTGCATGCCGCAGGCGGCTTCCAGCCGGTTTAGATCAGCGCAAAAAACCAGGAAAACCGGTGCCCGGGCCACCCAGACCTGGGGGCCGGCCAGCGTGGCGATGGCCTGCCGCTTGGCCTTATCCCGCACCCGGATGACCGTGTATGCCTGGACAAAGTGAGACGTGGCCGCACACTGGGCTGCCGCGATGATTGCGGTCAGGGTTTGATCATCCACCTGCCGGTCCGTGAATTTGCGGATCGAACGGTGGGATTTGAGCAGGTCGATAGTCGGGTTCATGGGCTATTCGCTTTCCGGCACCGACGCCGTGCCAACGGATACGGGTTTCGCCGGGGCCGATGGGTCGCCCTTCAAGCGGTCCGCCGCCTTGCCGTCAGCGCGGCGCAGGTGCAAGTCACGCTGGGGAAAGGGCATCTCCACGCCTTCAACCCGAAACCGCCGGTCAATTTCACGTATGAGGTTGCCTTGGATGATGCGCCAGTCGTTAAAATGGGCCACCCACACCCGCAGTTGGAAATCCAGCGAGCTGTCGCCGAAATTCAGGAAGAGAACCATAGGCCGTGGATCCTTGAGCACCTGAGTACTTTCCGTTGCGACGGCCATCAGCACCCGCATCACCGTCTCCACGTCGGAGCCATAAGCCACGCCCACCGGTATGGTCAGCCACATGCTGCGGTCACCAAGCGTCCAGTTGGTCACCGGGCTGGCGATCAGGTCGCCGTTGGGCACCACGATCTCGGCCCTGTCCAAGGTTTGCACCGTGGTAGCCCGCCGTCTCAGGTTGAGCACCCGGCCTTGCTGGCCGTCGTTGAGCTGGATCAGGTCTCCCACCTTGATGGGCCGCTCGAACAGCAGGATCAGCCCGGAAACGAACTGGTAACTCTGTAAATTTTCGGCATTGATGGCACCCAAACGGGTGTAGAACAGCTCAGTCTGATTTTTAGCCCCTTCAAGACGCCGATCCATCTTGCGCAATCCGTCATTTCAATACCTCGAGCCGCTGGCCCAGCGATCCGGACTGATAGACCACATCGGCCAGACTAGGAACCATCTGCAGTCAAGCTGAATTCTATACCCATCAGACAGAATGAATCAATGCCGGAAAAAATGCTCGCTCTGAAGGGGTATCAGAATTCGGCCAGCATTTTTTGAACCGCATCGATGCTGCCTGCGGACAGCAGCATCCGTGCGTGATCCCGGCATGGATCGATGGCCAGGCCGGCAATACACTGATGCACAGCGGGCATGAACTGGGGGTCGATGCTCAGTCGTCGGATGCCGATACCCAGCAAAAAGGGAATCATGGCCCCATCATGGCCCATTTCCCCACAGACGCTGATCGGTTTGCCATGATCGGCCGCGATGTTCACCATCCGGGCAAGGGTCCGGAGCACCGAGGGATGTTCGGGCCGGTAGTAGTCGGCAACCCGTTTGTTGCTGCGGTCCACCCCCAGCATGTACTGCACCAAGTCGTTGGTGCCGATGGTAAAAAAATCGGCCTCTGCGGCAAACTCTGCCATGGTTTCCACCACCGAGGGCAACTCGACCATCATGCCGATGGCGGGGTGATCGTTATGGTCCAGGCCATCCACCTTGAGCCGATCCAGACAGTCGCGCACCACCTGACGGGCCAGCAAAAAATCGTCCACCGAGGAGATCAGGGGAAACATGATCCCCACCGAATCCCTTCCGGCGGCGGCTCGCAGGATGGCCCGAACCTGCTGCTCGAAAATGTCCCGGTATGCCAGGGTGAAACGGATGGACCGCAGGCCCAGCTCCGGGTTCGGTTCATTGACCGAGTCCGTATAGGCCAGCGTCTTTTCGCCGCCGATGTCCAGGGTGCGAAACACCACCGGCTTGTCGCCCATGGCCGCCATCACCTGACGATAGACCAGGTACTGCTCGGTTTCCGACGGAAACGACGGCCGAATGAGAAAGGGAAATTCGGTCCGGTAGAGGCCGATGCCCGCCGCCCCCATCTCCCGGGCCAGGGGCAGCTCGCCCAGCAGGTTGATATTTGCCGGCAGATCGACCCGTGTACCGTCCCTGGTGTGGGCGGTACCCACCCGAGCCGATAGCTGATGCGCGGTTACCTGCTGCCGGGCCTGATTGCGGGCATCGAAACGGGCCATGATGGCCGCCGATGGATCCACATAGACATTGCCCACCTCACCGTCCACCAATACCGGCGTCACCTCGGGAAGGTGCATCAATTCCGGGCACTGGACCACCACCATGGGGATTTTCAGGGAACGAGCAATGATGGCTACGTGGGAGGTGACCCCACCGTTGGCCAGCACGATGCCCGCCACCGATTCGGCGGCCAGCTTGAGCAGTTCCGATGGGTAAAGCGCCTGGGCAATGACCACCCTGTTGCTGGTGTCCCCGTTACCCTCCGTTGACGGCGGCACCAGATTGTTCAGCAATCGGCCGGCCAGATCTTCGATGTCACTCACCTTTTCACGGATATAAGGATGGGGGCTGTCGGCAAACAGGTCCAGGTAATGGCGGGCCACCTCGCGCACCGCCCGGCTTGCCGGATCCCCCTTTTCGATCTGCTCGGCCATCCGGTCGATAAATTTGGGATCCTTGAGCATCATGAAATGGGCTGCGAAGATCAAGGCTGAACTTTCCGGCAACCGTTCGGCACATCGTTGCTGAAGGCTGTCGAGTTGTTCACCGGTTTTCTTGACCGCCCGCCGAAAGTCGGCCATGCTTCCGCTGTCGACCACCGCCGGTTCGGCCACCAGGCGACCGTGGCTCCTGCCCCAGATCGCTGCTCGGGCAAAGGCGAAGCCGCCGGAGGCGGGCTGCCCCTTGATGAATCCAAGGTTGCACACCGGTCGCTCGGGAACGCTGCACATGCGCTGCAGATCCATCAGCAGCCGGGCATTCTCCAAAACCGCGGCCAGCTGGGCACCGGTGGCTTTCAGGGCCATGACGTCACTGGTCTCGAAATAGTCCGCTACGGTGTGCTGGACCACCAGCACGCCAATCTTGACCACCCCTTTTTGAATGGGTACGGCCAGAAAGGATTCGAAGGGCAGCTCATCGGTTTCCGGAAAATAGCGAAACCGCGGGTTGATGCTGACGTGTCCCTCGCAGACCGGTTGGCGGGTCGCCATCACCGTACCCACCAGCCCTTGACCGGAGCCCATGCGCACCCGGCCCACCGCTTCCGGATTCAACCCAACCGTGGCCTTGAGCACCAGCTCGTCGGCCGTCTCGTCGTACAGGTAAATGGAACACACCGGCGTTTTCAGATGCCCGGAAACCAGCGCCACGGTGCGCTGGAGAAAATTTTCGATATTTTCACTGCCGGTGACCAGTGCGGACAGGTCACTCAAGTCACAGAGCATGTTCAGCAGGTCCTGCCGTTTGCCGCTCATGGGTGTTTCGAGCCTTTCATATCCTGGGATGTTCGGTTTGAGTGGATAGCATAATGCATGTCTTGTACCGGGTTCAGTATCAGGCATGAAACCAGCTATGATTGAACCGCGATAGCGAGCGCATTCCTCGCCGCTTGCGGCGGGGTTAGCGAGCGAACTGAAAATAGACTTTCATCCTTACGGTGAACCCTCCCCGCGGCTTGCCGCGGGGAGGGTTCAATCATTTCTCACCGACATTGACAAAAATGTGTTTTATGATCGAAAATATCTACAATATTGTAAATAATATCCGTTTTACGCAAACCGATCTAACTATGGATCCGCATGCCCGACCAATCAATCAAACACCTTACGAAGCACGCCACGCATCGACAATAACTGGTATATCCATTGCAGGACCCAACCCAGGCGTTATTTTTATTCGATCATGACTTAAAAGAAAGTACGGTAGAAGCAGATGACCACATGCTCCAAGACAGTAAAAGGACCATCGTTTAAAGGCTTATACCGCCCGGCATTCGAGCATGACGCCTGCGGCGTGGGCATGGTCTGCGACATTAACAACCGTAAAAGCCACGCACTGGTCCAGGATGCCCTGCAGATACTGGTGAACCTCACCCACCGCGGTGCATGCGGCTGCGACGAAACCACCGGTGACGGCGCCGGAATCCTCATCCAGAAGCCTCACCTTTTTTTTCAGCAAGCGGCCCGGGAGACAGGCATTCACCTCCCGGCCGAACCGGATTATGCCGCCGGCCTGGTGTTTCTGCCGTCGGACAAGAACCTGCGCGAGGCATCCCGGGCGGCGCTGTCGGCTGCTGCTGAAGAGAAAGGACTGATCTTTTTAGGATGGCGAGGCGTGCCCGTAAATCCGGATGCGGCCGGCGACCTGGCTCGCCGGGTAATGCCGGTGATCCAAATGGCTTTTGTGGGCAGGGATGACACCGGCGGGGATACCTTAACCTTCGAACGCAGGCTTTTTCTCGCACGCAAAGCCGCTGAAAACCGAATCCGCAGGATGTTTGACCCGGGAGCGTCCATGTTTCACATTGCCAGCCTCTCTTCGCGAACGCTGGTGTACAAGGGCATGCTGCTGGCGGACCAGATGACCTCGTTTTTTCCAGACCTGAGTGACCCGGCCATGGCCAGCGCCCTGGCCCTGGTCCACCAGCGCTATAGCACCAACACCCTTCCCTCATGGGACCTGGCCCAACCCTTCCGCTACTTGTGCCACAACGGGGAGATCAACACGGTGCAGGGCAATATCAACTGGATGCGGGCCAGGGAGCCCCTGTTCCGCGCTGGCGCTTTCGGGGATGACATGGCCGACCTCATTCCGGTCTCCACCCCCGGCGGCAGCGATTCGGCAACGCTGGACAACGCCCTGTAGCTGCTCTTGCACACGGGCCGCCCCCTGGCCCAGTGCATGATGATGCTGATTCCCGAGGCCTGGCAGCACCACCGCACCATGAGCCGGACAAAGAAAGATTTTTATTCCTACCACGCCTGCCTCATGGAGCCCTGGGACGGCCCGGCAGCCATTCCCTTTACCGACGGTGTGAGTGTAGGGGCCGTATTGGACAGAAACGGCCTGCGGCCCAGCCGCTACACCGTCACCCGGGACGGTCGGGTAATTATGGCTTCGGAAACCGGCGTGCTGCCGGTAGACCCGGCCAACGTGGCCGTCAAAGGACGCCTGGAGCCCGGCCGCATGTTCCTGGTGGACCTGGAACAGGGCCGTATCATCCATGACGACGAGGTCAAGGAAGCCATCGCTGCCAGGCGGCCCTATGGCCGATGGCTGAAGGAGAACCAGCTGCACCTGGCCGACCTGCCTCCGGGAGAACCGGCACCGGCGCCGTCTGGTGACGACCTTCGGCTCGACCAGCAGCACTTCGGCTACACGGCCGAAGACCTCAAGCTGATCCTGGGCCCCATGGCCCAAAAAGGAGTGGAGCCTACCGGGTCCATGGGCGACGACATCCCCCTGGCGATTCTCTCAAAGCGGCCGCGCCTGCTATACGACTACTTCCGCCAACTGTTTGCCCAGGTGACCAACCCGCCCCTGGACGCCATCCGCGAGAAATTGGTCACGTCCTTATCCAGCACCATTGGGCGGGAGCGCAACCTCTTCGCCGAAACGCCCTTGCACTGCCGCCAGCTGAGCCTGGCGCAGCCCATCCTCACACCGGCAGATCTGGCCGCCATCCGTGCATCGGAACACGATAGTCTGAAGTCGGCAAACCTGTCCACTTGCTGGCCCCAGATCGACGGTGGACCGGGATTAACCCGCGCCCTGGAGGCCCTGTGCCGCTATGCCGTCCGGCAGGTGGAAGCGGGGGCTCGACTGCTGATCCTGTCCGACCGGGACATTCCCGATGGCCATGCGCCCATGCCCGCCCTGATGGCTACCGCTGCCGTACACCACGGTCTCATCTCCGCAGGCATGCGCGCCGGATGTGGCCTTATCGTCGAAACCGGCGAGGCCCGGGAGATTCACCACTTCTGCTGCCTGCTGGGCTATGGTGCCGGAGCCGTCGCTCCCTGGCTGGCCCTGGCCACCATCGACCGGCTGGCCGATGAGGGTCGGATAGGCGGCACCGAGCCGCAGACAGCTCGCACACGCTATATCGACGCCGTTAACAAAGGGATCCTCAAAGTCCTGTCAAAAATGGGCATTTCCACCCTGCAAAGCTACCGCGGCGCCCAGATTTTTGAGTGCGTGGGCCTGGATTCATCGGTAACGGACCGCTGGTTCCCCGGCACCGTCTCACGCATCGGCGGGGCGGACATGCAAACGATCACCAAGGAAATCGATGCCCGCTGGACCATGATTGAATCAGGAACGGCAGCAGTGGACATTAGCCTTACCCCCGGCGGCCGCTACAAGTGGCGCCGGGACGGCGAGGCCCACCAGTACAACCCCGCCACCATCCCCCTGCTCCAGCAGGCCGTGCGCCAGGATGATGCAACGGCCTGGCGGAAGTACCGGAAGGCGGTGCACGAGCTCAACCGGGAGGAAGGGTTGATCCGCGGCCGGTTTGAATTCAAGCCGGCCGATACGCCCGTGTCCCTGGACGAGGTGGAACCCTGGACCGAGATCGTCAAACGGTTCAAGACCGGTGCCATGTCTTACGGTTCCATCAGTCGGGAAGCCCACGAAACCCAGGCGATTGCCATGAACCGCATCGGTGGAAAGAGCAACAGCGGCGAAGGCGGCGAAGACGCCGACCGCTTCACCCCCGACCCCAACGGCGACTGGCGCAACAGTGCTATCAAGCAGATCGCTTCGGGCCGTTTCGGCGTCACCATTGCCTACCTATCCAACGCCGTGGAACTCCAGATCAAGATGGCCCAGGGAGCCAAACCCGGCGAAGGCGGCCAGCTGCCCGGAGAGAAAGTCTACCCATGGATCGCCGCCACCCGGCACAGCACACCTTACGTAGGTCTGATTTCGCCGCCGCCCCACCACGATATCTACTCAATTGAGGATCTGGCCCAGCTGATCTACGATCTCAAGTGCGCCAACCCCAAGGCCCGCGTCAACGTCAAACTGGTCTCCGAGGTGGGGGTGGGCACAGTTGCTGCCGGCGTGGCCAAGGCCGGTGCCGACGTAATCCTGATCAGCGGTGAAGTGGGTGGCACTGGCGCCTCGGGGCTCACCTCCATCCGCTACGGCGGCCTGCCATGGGAGCTGGGGCTGAGCGAAGCGCAGCAGACCTTGATTCAAAACGGACTGCGCGACCGGGTGGTGCTGGAGTGCGACGGCCAGCTCAAGACCGCCCATGACGTGGCCGTGGCCTGTCTGCTGGGCGCCCAGGAGTTCGGCTTCGGCACCATCTCCCTGGTGGCTCTGGGCTGCGTCATGATGCGCGTGTGCCACCTGAACACCTGCCCGGTGGGTATCGCCACCCAGGACTCTGAGCTGAGAAAAAAGTTTACCGGCAGACCCGCGCACCTGATCCGGCTGATGCGCTTCATCGCTGAAGACCTGCGCGCCATCATGGCCCGGCTGGGCTTTCGCACGCTTGATCAGATGTCCGGTCGGGTGGACCGGCTTGACATCAATCCCGCCCTGGATCACTGGAAAGCCCGCGGCCTGGATCTGAGCCCCATCCTGCACCTGCCCGTCCCACCGGAACACATCTTGCGGCTGTGCATCCCCAAGGGGTTGATGAACGATACACAAACACCGCCCGATGCCGATCTGATTCAAAAAGCCATGCCGGCCCTGGAAAACGGCCTGCCGGTCAACATCGACCTGACCGTCACCAACGTCCGGCGCACACTGGGAACCCGCCTCAGCCATGAAATCGCCAGACGCTATGGCGAAAAAGGACTGCCCGACGATACCATCGTAATCAGCGCAGCCGGCAGCGCCGGCCAGAGCTTTTTTGCCTTCGGCGCCCCTGGCATAACCGTTCGTATCAAGGGGGATGCCAACGATTACTTCGGCAAAGGCCTTTCCGGAGCCGTGCTGGCCATCCGGCCGCCGGACGGTGTCGCTTTTGCCGCCGAGGAGAACATCATCATCGGCAATGTGGCCCTTTACGGCGCCACGGCAGGCCGGGCTTTCATCTGCGGCCGGTCCGGTGAGCGTTTTTGTGTGAGAAACAGCGGCGCCACGGCCGTGGTGGAGGGAGTCGGAGACCACGGCTGCGAGTACATGACCGGTGGCCGGGTGGTGGTGCTGGGCCCCACGGGCCGGAACTTCGCTGCCGGCATGAGCGGCGGTGTCGCCTATGTGCTGGACGACGCGGACGGGTATTTCCGGCAGTTTGGCTGCAACCAGGAATCGGTGGGCCTCGAGCCCGTGGCAGGCGATGATGAAGCTGAACTGTTCAGCCTCATCGAAGCCCACTGGGCGTTCACCGGCAGCACAAGGGCCCGCAGGATTCTCGAAGCACGGGAATTCATGCAAGAACAATTCGTCAAGGTGATACCAAGGGAGTACAAACAGGCCCTGGCCCGGCTGGCTGAAGAGGAGGGATAGATACCATGGGCAAACCCACGGGATTTATGGAACACGACCGGCAGCTGCCCGACAGGCGTCCGGTGGAAGAGCGGATCGGGGATTTCAAGGAGATCTACCGGGCCTTTCCTGAAGCGGCACTGCGCGACCAGGCCGCCCGCTGCATGGACTGCGGGGTTCCCACCTGCCATGCCGGCTGCCCCCTGGGAAACCGAATTCCAGATTGGAATGACGAGGTTTACCAGGGTTGCTGGGAGGCGGCCTACAAACAGCTCATGGCCACCAACAACTTTCCCGAGTTTACTGGCCGCCTCTGCCCGGCCCCCTGCGAAGAGGCCTGCGTATTGGCCATCAACGCACCGGCGGTGACGATTGAGCAGATCGAAAAGACCATCATCGAACGCGCCTTCGCACAGGGATGGGTCCGTCCGCAACCAACCTCTCGACGCACGGGCAAAACGGTGGCGGTGGTCGGTTCCGGTCCTGCCGGCCTGGCCTGCGCCCAGCAGCTCAACACCGCCGGTCACACGGTGGTCGTGTTTGAACGGGACGCCAGGCCAGGCGGGATTCTGCGCTATGGTATCCCCGATTTCAAGCTGGAAAAACAGATCGTCGATCGGCGATTGGAACTGATGGAGAAGGAAGGCATCATGTTCAAAACCGGCATCCAGGCCGGTGTGGACCTTAGCGGGGAGACCCTTTGCGCCAACTTCGATGCACTGGTCGTCTGCTGCGGCGCCACCCGCCCCCGGGACCTGCCCATCCCCGGCTGCGAGCTTGACGGTGTCCACTATGCCATGAATTTTCTTACCGGCCAGAACCGCGTGGTCTCCGGCGAAGCAACGACGGTTTCGGTCAATGCCGCCGGTAAACATGTCATCGTCATCGGCGGGGGGGACACGGGCAGCGACTGCATCGGCACCAGCCACCGCCAGGGGGCCGCCTCCGTGGTCAATTTCGAACTGCTGCCGATGCCGGCGGAAGACCGTCCGGAATCCCAACCTTGGCCTTACTGGCCCATGCGCCTGCGCACCAGCAGCAGCCACGAGGAAGGCGGCAGCCGGAACTGGAACATACTCACCAAACGATTCATCGGCGAAACCGGCCGGGTGCGGGCCATAGAGACAGTCCAGGTGCAATGGGCCGAGGAGGCCGGCCAGCCGGTGCGATTCGAAGAAATTCCCGGATCGGAAAAAACCTGGCCGGTGGACCTGGTGCTCCTGGCGATGGGATTTGCCGGCCCGGAGCCAGGCACCCTTGTGGCCCAACTTGATCTGGCCCTGGATGCGCGGGGCAATCTAAGCACCGGCAACGACTACATGACTTCACGGACCGGCGTCTTTGCCGCCGGAGACGCCCGCCGTGGCCAGTCCCTGATCGTCTGGGCCATCTCCGAAGGACGTGAGGCGGCACGTGCCGTGGACATCTTTCTCATGGGCCGGACCGACCTGCCGGAGAAAGGGTGCTGCGACCTGTCGCGGGTGTAACCATAGAGTGAATCAGATCAATTCTATAAAATCGATTCCTCAAACAACCGGCTCACCCCTTTACGGCCCTTTCTGGCCGCTTCCCTCTGTTTTCCCGGTGAACGCTGTGTTAATATAAGGACAAGCACCCGCATCAATGGGCTATCATAGCAAAAGGTGAAAACCATGGACTATTTCGAGTACCGTGACGGAGAACTCTGGGCGGAAGGGGTTCGCGTCAAGGAATTGGCCGAGCGCTTCGGAACGCCGCTGTATGTATATTCAAAAAGAACGCTCGAGCGCCATTTCAAGGCCTTCGACACGGCTCTGGGTGAAATGGATCACCTGACCTGCTTTTCGGTCAAGGCCAACGGCAATGTCAGTCTCCTTCGCCTGCTGGGCGGCCTGGGTGCCGGCGTGGACATCGTCTCGGGGGGAGAACTGCACCGGGCCCTGACGGCCGGCATCGATCCCCGCAAAATCGTCTTCTCCGGCGTAGGCAAGCAGGAGCACGAGATCCGGGAAGCCCTGAAGACCGACATTCTCATGTTCAACGTCGAGTCCGCCCAGGAGCTCAAACACATCGGGCGCATCGCCGCAGAGATGAACCGGCCGGCGCGGATCAGTATCCGTATCAACCCCGACGTGGATCCCAAGACCCACCCCTACATCTCCACCGGGCTCAAGAAAAATAAGTTCGGTCTGGATATGCTCGAGGCTACCGGTGCCTATCTGATGGCCAAAGAGACCCCTTTTGTGGAACCGGTGGGCATGGATTGCCATATCGGCTCCCAGCTTACCCAGATCGGGCCATTTGTGGAAGCCCTGAAAAAACTGCTCGCCTTTGCCGACCGGCTTCAGTCATCGGGCGTTGAAATCCGATACCTCGACCTGGGCGGAGGACTGGGCATCACCTACAACGAAGAGGCGCCTCCCCTGCCCGCGGAACTGGGCCAGGCCATTGCCGACACCATCGCTGGCCGGACGCTCACCGTCATCCTGGAGCCGGGCCGGGCCATTGCCGGAAATGCCGGTATTCTGGCCACCCGGGTTCTGTACACCAAAAAAACCAGCGCCAAGCATTTCGTTATCGTGGATGCCGCCATGAACGACCTGGTACGGCCCTCTCTCTACGGCGCCTATCATCGCATCGGAGAAGTAACTCCCAAAGCACGTGAGACGATTGTCGTTGACGTGGTGGGTCCCATCTGCGAAAGCTCCGATTTTTTGGCCCAGGACCGCCAGCTTCCCACGATGGAACCCGGGGAATACCTGGCCGTCTTCTCCGCTGGCGCCTATGGCTTCACCATGTCTTCCCAATACAACGCCCGGCCCCGGGCCGCCGAGGTGATCGTCGATGGCGACCGTGCCTCGCTGGCACGCAGGCGGGAGACATACGCGGATCTCATCGCGCTGGAAATTTGACAACCAGACATTCCTCCGGAGGTACAACAGGTGAAAGACATCCACCAGCTCAAAGCGAGACTCTCCATTCTCTTCGCCGAGCAGTACTTCGCCGTCCTGGCGACCCGCTCCGGCGACAGCATCCACACCACCCTGGTGGCCTTTGCCGCCAGTGACGACCTGAAAACCCTCTTCGTGTGCACCCCCCGGGCCACGCGCAAATTTGCCAACCTCAAGCAGAACCCGTCGGTTTCTCTGCTGGTGCACAACAGTTCGAACATGGCCACGGACATCCGGCAGTCCATCGCCGTGACGGTATCCGGTACCGCCGAGGAAGTACCCGCGGATCGCCTGGAGGTCGCCCGGGCGGTATACCTGGCCAAACAGCCCCACATGTCCGGCTTTGCCACCTCTCCCAACACGGCCATTATCGAGGTAACCGTCGGTCGCTACGATGTGGTGGCCCATTTCCAGGACGTTACCATTTTAGAAATCCAGAAGGATCGGATTGTACCGCCATGAACGCCATCCTTTCATTTGCCCGCATCGAAGGCCATCACCGGCACCTGGTGGGCGGCAAGGCCCTGGCCCTGGCCACGATGATGCGCAGCGGGATCACGGTGCCCGACGGCCTGTGCGTCACCACCACGGTATACGAAGACTTCATCCGCTCAACCGACCTGGGCACACGTATCGGCCTGGAGATGGGTCGGCTTCCCCTGGCAGAAATGCGCTGGGAAGAGATCTGGGACATGGCCCTGCGCATCCGCAACCTTT
>Ga0272441_10009155_pt1 | contig 15400 bp, 10 predicted proteins | sample SSMProp6N_FD_193582 | JGI IMG/M metagenome (GOLD analysis project Ga0272441, IMG submission 193582) | Marine sediment archaeal communities from Little Sippewissett salt marsh, Falmouth, MA, United States - SSM-Prop-6N | ecosystem: Environmental > Aquatic > Marine > Wetlands > Sediment ... | reverse complement strand
GGTTAAGTCTCCTTACGAAAACTGTTAAATTTAGGATGATATATGAAAAATTTTATAAATATATAAATATTTTTAGTAATAATTTTATGGATGAAACTGAATATTACAACAACATTGAAAAAAAAATCGATAGATTATTGAATCAGATAGGCACTAATATTCACGAACGAGTTATGACATTTTTAATTCGATCTACATACTCAAAATACTATCATGGGTCCTTAATTGGAACGCATAATACTATATTGCCTTCTTATTCTCCATTCATTGAGACAAATTTTATAAAGTTAATGATGGAAACGTCTCAGAATTTAAAATATAACCACAAAATTCAACGTGAAATTATAACAAATATTAACCCTTCAATCAGTTTGATAATGACTTCTCACGGTTATAATGCAAACACAAGTAATTTTCGAAACACATTTCCGATAGACACTTTCGGCATATATTTTGAGAACCTGGCAAGAAGTATTGTCTATGAATTTAGAATATTTAAAAAACTCAAAGACACACTGTTAAAAGTTTACTCAAAAAGCATTCCACGGTTCACAATAGAAGAACGTCAAAGATCATTTTGGGTCAATGAAGTCACGAATCTATGTGCAAATGAAATGAAGGTTTTCGAATTTATTGACCGTAAATTGTTTGATAAATGCACTGTAGACAATTTCTTTTCAGCAAAGCTTAAGGCCAAAGTCATATATTTAAATGAATTATTAAAATATTCAATATAGTTCAAAACTTCTTTATCTGTCTGAATGACCTTAACCATTGAACCTTGGCCATTGTTAAATCGAGTCACTGCTGTCCTAATGTTAGGCCAACATACTAAAGTGGTTGCTTGGAAAGTGGTATAAGAGATATTGCGCAACTTGGTAGATTGAAGGAAGGTCACCAGTTCTCCGATAGTGCAAATGAACCGTTTGAATAATAAACGAGACACAATTGATGGCCAAGACGCATGATACAATCTGTTACAAGAAATTCTTACTGAATTTTATGACGGAATCGGAACCACTGTATGCGATGCAGCAGTGGTTGACAGAGAAGATGATGGCAGTGGAAGCAGAAACGAAAGTAAGCGCTGCAAAGGGGGCACATTCGATAGAACGGACAATCCATTTTTCAGGTACCCGATTCAGTCGATTTGAACGGGGTGGGAAACGATGTACCTCGTGATTCCGAAACTCCGCAAAGTTGGCTATCTTCCCTTTTTTCGTGATGGAGGAAAAGCGGTCGAAACAGGCCCTGATCCAGGTGGTACCGAAAGCATTCTTTAACGGCGTATCGACACGGAAGATAGAACGACTCGCCCGTTCATTTGGTATTGAGACGCTCTCTGGTGATCTCCTATCTCATGGAATATGCCGAGGACGTAGCAAAAGAAGGAGTTACACCAGTCCGGCTAAGATAGAAAAGCAGCAATTTCAGCTTCAGATGGTGGCATAGCACAAAGAATACCGATAGTCTCAGAAACGAATTTGAGAACTCCTATGATGGTGCTCAAGTCCTATTTTTATAAAAAAGGAACATTATGTGCGGTATTGTTGGAATAATTAATCTCAAATACGAACAATCCCTGCAGGCTGAAGATTTACATTGTATGACAAATTCAATAAGACATCGTGGGCCAGATGACGAAGGATTTCTGCTTTTTGATGAAAACCGACATTATACATTTTATGGTGACGATACTCCTGTTCCTGAGAAACAAAATTATAGAACGCATGCTCTGCAATATTATACAAGTGGGCATATATCAAACGCATACAATCTCCCATCACATATTGCATTTGGTCATCGAAGATTATCGATAATCGACTTAACCGTTCACGGTCATCAACCTATGCAATATCTCGATCGTTACTGGATTATCTATAATGGTGAAATATATAATTATATTGAGGTAAGAAATGAATTAGCAAAAAATGGATACCATTTTCATTCAAACTCGGACACAGAAGTGATTCTTGCCGCTTATGATTGCTGGGGAAATGAGTGTTTGAATATATTCAATGGAATGTGGGCTTTTGCTATATACGATAAAAAGAAACATAAATTATTTATATCTAAAGACAGATTTGGAATAAAACCCTTATATTATTATAAGGATGACAAATATTTTATTTTTGCATCTGAAATAAAGGCAATACTTTCACATCGTGAGGTAAAGACATTCCCGGATATAAATTATTGTCGAGAATACATTGCGCATGGTCCAAGAGAATATATTAAAGAGACCGCTTTTAAAAATATTTTTCGATTTAAAAATGCCAGTTTTGTTGAAATTGCTATTCATGACTTGGAATATAAAAATATAAATGAGCAAATCTTTTGGAATTGTGTACCTAATTTGAATAATGAAGTATTCGATAATAATAAAGCTGAGAAATATGCAAAAAAGTATTATGAAATACTGAGTGACGCTGTCAGGATTAGATTGAGGGCAGATGTAAAAGTCGGTGCAGCGCTTTCCGGTGGGCTTGATAGTTCAACTATTGTTTACATGATCAATGAACATCTGAAGAGACAGGGTCAAGACGCCAAGCTAGAAACATTTTCCAATATATACAAATCTGAAAATGTTAATTATTGCGATGAGAGTCAGTATATTAATCAATTGGCTAAATTTTTGAATGTAAAATCCAACCAGATCGAACCGATACTAACTGAAATAATCAGTGAACATAAAAAAATGATCTATGCTATGGAAAATCCCGCAGTAGGCCCCAACATGGGGGGGTGGTATACATTTAAGCTCGTGGGTAATTCTGATATCACTATTAATCTTGATGGCCAAGGTGCGGATGAACAATTAGGCGGATATTTTTCTTACATTTGGAGGTATGTTATCAACCTTCCTTTGTCTGACCTAGTAAAAGAATTCAAGGCATTTCTTCATTTGCCAGGGTTAAATAAAATTTATCTTATACTTAGCGTAATATGTAATATTTTGCGAAGAGTCTTCCCAGTAAACTTATTGGAAATAATTTCAAGATACTTAGGTGATAAGAATAAAGACAACGCACCTATTTTTGAACCCTTAAATAAAATACTATATCAATCCACAATGACAGATCTTTTAAACCTCATCCATTATGGTGACAGTCAATCAATGGCACATTCAATAGAGTCACGTCTGCCATTTATGGATTACAGACTTGTTGAATTTTTAGCATCCGTCCCGGCAAATTATAAAATCCACAATGGCTGGACGAAATATATTGCAAGAATTGCAATGGATAAGATACTCCCTGATAATATTACGTGGCGTAAAGATAAAATGGGTTGGCCTGATCCATCAGAATTTTGGTTTCGTGGTCCTTTAAAGGAATGGCTTTGTCGCGAGGTTGAATCTTCTTCATTTCTAAAAGAACTTGGCTTTGGTTACAACATAAGAAACAGAATTAATGGCAAAGAACCTATTATCAATCTCATTCGACTATTAAATTTAAGTGTTTGGTACAACATTTTTTTTAAAAATGCAGTTTAAAAAATTCGGCACATAACAGCTACAGACATATTTGTTTGAATGCCTTTTTCGACTTTGTGTTTATCGTATTTATCAGAGAACAACGCTTTCCCAAATTACGAAAACAACGGTTCGACATCGATATATCCCATATTTTTTCCAACAAATAAATGCCGAACTACAATAGTAAAAAATGAGAGGGCGAGTAATGATTCCAAAGAATATGGGAGCAATAATAATAAGAAAAACCAACAGAACCATACTAATAAAGAATCGAACAAATCGATAATGCCTAGAGATATCTAAGACTTTAGACTTTCAATTCTAACGTTGCTAACAATAGGATTTATGGATTAGATTTGAATAGAAAGGAATAGAGCTATATGGTTATCGATCACGTAGGGATAGCGGTAAAATCATTGGATGCGGGGATAAAACATTGGAAAAATGTATTTGGATACAATCAGATGACAGAAATTATTACTAATACACGCCAGAAGGTCAACGTTGTATTTCTTACGAAAAAGGATTCCCTTACTGTTAAATTAATTGAGCCTACAGATTCATCTTCACCGATTTACACTTTTGCTCAACGTGGTGGCGGACTGCATCACTTGTGTTTCAAATGCGCTAAAGTTGAAAAGGAAATAGAACGCCTGAAAGCACTAGGCCTAAGAATTTTGACCGAACCACAACCGGGAGAAGCTTTTAAAAATGAAAATATATCATTTATTTTTGCTAAACAAGGATTAAATATTGAACTTATAGATACAGATAAAAGAGCAGGAGTCATTGAGGATTCTCAGGAAAAAGGAGGTTAAAAACCATTGCGCTGACACGGATATTTGACCTCCTCTGCTTGTTATTTTTGAGATATCTGTCAAGAAACGACATTGTTAACTGATGTTCACAACTGGGGGAAGTGGGAAAGCTTCTTTATGTTGAAAGGGTCGAGGAACGCCTAATAATACATCAAAGACGGATTTTCTGTATTATGAAAGATATAATATACAACAGCAAGCTGGTTAGAGTATCTTTAAATATATTGGGATATTATATATCCGGATCATAAGACATTAATCTTCAATCTTTATTTCTACTAGCGACTTTGAAGTACTTACTATGGCAACTTGATTTATTTCAACTTTTTCGGGGACACCTCAACCAAAAATTATAATAAATAGATAATCAGAAGAAATAATATTTGAGGTCAACAATAATGAATCTTTCAGATATTTTATATAGTTTTTATAGGATTAAAAGTCATCGTATAAGAAATATAATATCAAAAGCCATATTAAGAATTGAAGGGGGTGAACTCTATTCTGAGACATATAGTAGGATTTTTAAAAAATATTATCAAGTTGATATAGGATTATATACTCTTGGTGGTTGCTTCGTGCCGTATCAAATTGACAGATACACTAAAATTGGTAGATATTGCTCAATAGCTCGCGTTATGAGAAGTATGAACCGTAATCACCCCATGGATTTTAAATCGATGCATGCATTTTTTTTCAACCCTGCCCTGAGTTACTGTGAGGAGGATCGGATTGAGTATGTTCCGCTGGAAATCGGGAATGATGTCTGGATCGGACATAACGCAATTATTATGCCGCATGTACAGACAATCGGTGATGGGGCAGTCGTGGCGGCCGGTGCCGTGGTTCACAACAATGTGCCGCCCTATGCGGTTGTCGTAGGGAATCCCGCCCGCCCCGTGCGTTACAGGTTCCCGAAAGAGGCTATTGAAGAACTACTTGCGTCTAAATGGTGGGAAAAATCCATCGAAGAAATTAAACCATTTATTAAGGAATTTCAAAGACCGTATTTTCAGCCACCGGACACAAACAATACATAAAGAACATATCAGATCGTCAAAAAGAAAAATCAGATAACACATTCATTCAACACATGGAGCTGAGGACATTGACAGGACAATTCAGTATTAATAGAGCTCATATACGCAAGATCTTAATTTGTTTTTTTTTCCTGCTGATTTTACTCGGAGGTTGCAAAGAAAAAATGGACACAAAATCAATCGATATCGCATATGAAACAAAAGGATTGACGGACAGCGCCATTCAATCTATTAGAAGCAAAACCATATTTTTCGGACATATGTCGGTAGGATACAATATTATTGAAGGGCTTGAAGATATACAGAAAGCAGACAGCCGTTTTAATGATATCAACATTGTTGAGCTCGACGGTACGGAAACTGCTGGTGGCTCCAGACTTTATCATGCCAAGCTAGGAAACAACGGGTTCCCGAAGAAGAAGTGTGACGAATTCAAAAAAATACTGATCGAAGGCGGATTGGGAAGTAAAATCGAGTATGCCTGCCTCAAATTCTGTTACGTGGATTTTATGGAAGATGCCGATGTGAAAGATATATTTGATTACTACGTGCGGACAATTGATGACATTAAAAAGGAATTCCCCGATCTGAAAATAATTCATTTCACAACGCCGCTGACAGTGCATGTTTTTGGCATGAAAAGTTACATCAAGAATCTTCTGAAGGGAGATATCCCCAACATCAAGCGCAATGAGTTCAATAAGCTGCTCATCGCTCAATACGGGGAAATCGACCCGGTATTTGACCTTGCAGAGATTGAATCGACACTGCCTGATGGCACAAGAAAAGAATTTACATATAAAGGTTCAAGGTATTATTCTCTGGTCGACTCATACACCGATGATGGCGGCCACCTCAATGGGCCGGGCAGATTCTACGCAGCCAAGGGACTGCTGGTGTTTTTATCGGACATATAAGCATGATTATTTGATCTGGGAGATAATTCAGCAACTCCCGGAAGAAGATCTTAGAAGACTCATCTTTTTCAATACTAGCAGAACAACTTGTTCTGGAAGGCTATCGGCCACAGGAGATGTAAAATGGTTAATACGGATATCAGATGGAAAGGGATCATCCTTGCCGGCGGTTCCGGCACACGGCTCTACCCGATTACAAGAGTTGTGAGCAAACAGCTCATACCGGTATATGATAAACCGATGATATATTACCCTCTGTCAGTGCTCATGCTGGCAAATATCAGGGATATTCTCATCATTTCAACCCCGGAAGATCTGCCCCGCTTCAGGGAACTCCTTGATGACGGATCACAATGGGGGCTTTCGTTCTCGTATGCCGAACAGCCGAGCCCCGACGGACTTGCCCAGGCCTTCATCATCGGCAAAGAGTTTGTCGGCAGTGACAATGTGTGCCTGATTCTCGGCGACAACATCTTCTACGGTCATGGGCTGCCGGAAAAGCTTCGGAATGCAATATCTAAGAAAGACGGTGCGACTGTTTTCGGTTACTGGGTAAGAGATCCAGAACGCTATGGAGTCGTCAGTTTTGATGCGGCAGGCAACGCCTCAGAAATCGAGGAAAAGCCGTCTCAGCCGAGATCCAACTGGGCGGTAACCGGCCTTTATTTTTATGACAACAGGGTTCTCGATATCTCTGCAGAACTGAAACCTTCCGTCCGAGGAGAACTGGAGATAACCGATGTGAACCGAATCTACCTTGAGGCCGAATCACTTTACGTGGAAAAGCTCGGTCGCGGCTATGCCTGGCTGGACACAGGAACGCATGAATCGCTGATTGAAGCCAGTACATTCATAGAAACCATCGAGAAACGCCAGGGGTTGAAGGTCGCCTGCATAGAAGAGATTGCCTATAGAATGGGACACATAGACTCCCAGCAGCTTCAGACGCTTGCAGAACCCATGCAGAAAAATGGCTACGGCAAATATCTCATGGAGATAGCGGCCCATGCAACCAGGGGGATCTGACCCCCACCCTTTTTTGCTCAGTACTATTTTGAATTAACGGATTTGTGAATAACACAACTCAAAAGATTTCGTAAAACATTATGTAAAAAGAGACGAAATGATATTTTTTCATCGCTTCTGTAATCTTTTTAGAATGAATTTTATAAAACGACAGACGCGATTAAATGCCGACTGATAGAAATTCCGATTATCATTTTTTAAAGAGGTGCAGGTGTGAAGAAAGATTTTGAAAAAAATATTCTCTGTATAGGCGGGGGATACGTAGGCGGATCGACAATGGCAATGATAGCAAACAAATGTCCTCATTACAAAGTTACCGTTGTCGATATCAACCACGAACGCATCCGGCAGTGGAATTCAGATCATCTACCAATCTACGAACCGGGCCTTGCTAAGATAGTCGCTAAAAATCGTGGCGGAAATCTATTCTTCAGCACCGACATAGACGCCGGGATCAAGGAATCTGAGATAATCTTCGTCTGTGTGAACACACCAACAAAAAATTTCGGAACAGGGGCTGGCATGGCTGCCGACCTTCAGTACTGGGAAAAAACCGCGCGCCATATTCGTAACGCAGCGGAATCGGATAAAATAATAGTCGACAAAGGAACATTACCGGTGAAAACAGCGTTGGCAATGGAGCGAATTCTGACTGCTACGGGTAACAATATTCATTTTGATATTCTCTCCAATCCCGAATTTTTAGCCGAGGGAACTGCCATCCGTGACCTCGAAAATCCTGATCGGGTCCTTATCGGGTCGCGGGAAACATCCCGCGGGATAAAGGCCAGAGACGAACTGGTTGCTGTTTATAAAAACTGGGTCCCGGAAGAAAAGATTATTACATCCGACATATGGAGCAGCGAACTTTCAAAACTGACAGCCAACGCATTTTTAGCTCAAAGAATATCGTCCATCAATGCTGTATCGGCCCTTTGTGAAAAAACTGATGCCGATATCAACAAGATCGCCCTTGCCGTGGGAACAGATAGCCGAATCGGTGATAAATTTCTGAATGCGAGTGTCGGTTTTGGTGGTTCCTGCTTTCAGAAGGATATTTTAAACCTAGTTTACCTGTGCCGATACTATGGACTCGATGAAGTTGCCGATTACTGGGAAAGTGTCGTTAAAATCAATGATTATCAGAAAGAGCGATTCATTCTTACAATGCTGCACACGATGTTCAATACACTGGTTGATAAGAAGATCTGTCTCTTTGGATTTGCATTCAAGGCAAATACGGGCGATACGCGAGAGAGCCCAGCAATACACATCTCCCGACGGCTTCTTGAAGAAAAAGCGGAACTGGTCATAAACGATCCGAGAGCACTTGAGAATGCAAAAGCTGACCTGCACAAGTTGGAAGGTAATATCAAATATATCGAAGATCCCTATGAAGCTGCGACAGGCTGTGATGCCATCGCGGTTATGACGGAATGGGATATTTACCAAAAGCTCGACTTTGTAAGAATATATCAATCAATGTCAAAACCGGCATTTCTTTTTGACGGCCGTAATATTCTTGACCATGCAAGGCTGTTTGAAATTGGTTTCAATGTGTTCCCGATAGGAAAGCGGTCTCTGAGCCATTTTCATAATATATAGTCACCGGCTGCAGGCATAATCCACGAATGAATCTCCGGTTTCGAAAGGGCCATCGGCATCTCATGCACCAGGATCACTTAATGCAAGCATTAATTTCCCGTATCTAAAGAAAATTCACCCCCATGCCGAATAAAATAATTGAGACATGAAAGCAAATTATTGTTCAGCAGCGCATGAGAATAGGAATGTGCAATGGATCTGATTAATCAGGTACTTCCGTTTGGCTCGGCCTTCGTAAGCGGTTTACTGGCATTATTTGCTTTGTACCGGGACCGCCATCTGTTTGTGCATCAAATTTTTGCCGCCGGAATGATTATATATGCGGCGGAAGCGGTTATGACAGGGCTTTGTTTGAGTGCCTTGATGCCTGGGGATGTGCGTTACTGTCTTGGTATAAGGTCTTGCACAACTGCCCTGATCCCGGGAACCTGGCTTCTATTCAGTCTGTGCTTTTCCAGAAAAAATTATAAGGATATAATTGCCAAATATAAGTGGTTAGTCATTATTCTTTATGCCCTCCCCCTGCTTGCAGCAACCCTGTTTCAGCATGCCTTTTTTATCGAAATGCCGCATGTGAGTATTTCCTCATTCTGGCTTGTCAGAATCGGGTGGGCCGGACATGTGTTTTATATTTCCATTCTTCTTGCAACCATAATCATCCTGATGAATCTGGAAAGAACGCTGCGGAACTCAATCGGGCATCATCGATGGCAGATTAAATTTATGATACTAGGCATCGGGTGTCTCTTTGCGGTGCGTATCTATACCATCAGTCAGACCATACTGTTTCACTCAGTCGATCTGGCGCTGGAAGTCGCAAACAGTGCGGCCATTCTTATCGGATGCTTTTTTATTGTAAAGTCACTCCTTCGAACCCGCCGTATGGATGTCAGATTTTACATGTCTCAAACCTTTATTTTCAATTCCATAACGGTATTGTTTATCGGGATCTACCTTATATCGGTTGGATTGTTGACTCAAATTACGATTCGCTTCACCCAGGCTCGATACATCCCTTTAAAAGCTTTCATTATCCTGCTCGCCTTATTGGGACTTTTCATGTTCATTCTTTCCGACCGGATGCGTAGAAGCGTCAAACGGTTTGTGAGCCGTCATTTTGAACGACCTTTTTATGACTATAGAAAAGAATGGGCAAAATTTACCAAAAACACAACATCAGTTACAGACATTAAGAGCCTCTGTGATATTGTGGTGAAGATGGTGTCCAGAACATTCGACACCCTTTCCGTTACGATATGGGTATGCAATGATAAAAATGATTCTTCTTTTATAGGGGCCACGACAACATTTTCAGACACAATTCATGACGATATTGAAAAAAACAAAAGCATGCTGGCAGATTTCATCAAGGTGATGCAGCACAAGAACATTCCATACGATCTTGATTACCGGAACAGGAAAGTACCTAAAGAACTACAGGAATTTGATGTAGATTTCTTCAACAGTTTAAAAATTCGATACTGTCTTCCGCTGAAGGCCGGTGAAAAACTGCTCGGCCTCATGACCGTGGACGATGTTGTCGGGAATAATGCCCTTACGATTGAAGACTTTGATCTACTGAAAACCATGTCTGACCAGGTGGCCTCCGAGCTGCTGAATCTGATGCTTGCTGAAGATTTGAAACAGGCAAAAGAAATGGAAGCGCTTCAGACAATGTCTGCATTTTTTATCCATGATCTTAAAAATTTGGCGTCCAAATTATCTCTGACGATGCAGAATCTGCCTGTCCATTATGAAAACCCGGAGTTCCGCCAGGACGCTATAAAAACCATGTCCCAGAGTATTGAGAAAATTAATCTTATGAGCAGCCGCTTAACGACTCTCAGCGAGAAAATAGACATAAATCCCACGACATCCGATTTGAATCAGCTCATTCAGGATACCCTAGCAGACCTGAACGGCTCGTTCGGTGGAAACATTGCCAAAAATCTCCGAACGTTACCGAAAGTCTCTATAGATACAGAACTGATAAAAAAGGTCCTCACCAACCTTTTACTTAACGCCTACGAGGCATCGGATCGAACAGATAATATTATCGTTTCCACAGAACGTAAAGAGGGGTGGGCCATATTTTCCGTTCAGGATTTTGGTTCTGGAATGTCGAGAGAATTCATCGAAAAGTCTTTATTCCAGCCATTCAAAACCACTAAACAGAAAGGTATGGGAATCGGCCTGTACCACAGCAAATTAATTATAGATGCCCACAAAGGTAAAATCGAAGTCGAAACCGAGCAAGGCAAAGGGAGTATGTTCAGGGTAATGCTGCCGGTAAAAACAGCATCAATGAGCCAGGTTCAAAAATAAAGGCACAAGGAATTCGAGGCAGTAACTGGAGAAGTAACGAAAATAATTAATCCCTTCGCAAAATCAATTCCCACAAAAAAACAAAATGCTTGATATTCGTGTCGAATATCTTTACACTAATAAATGTTTTTATAGTTTAATGAGTTAACAATTTTCCACTAATCGCCAACCACTAATCACTTTTTATTGAACAATATGACCATTGAAACAAAGCCCAAGCTTCTCATTGTCGATGATGATGAAGACCTGCTGACCCAGATGAAATGGGCGCTTCTAGGGGATTATAACGTGCTGCTTGCCGGCGATCGGCAGGGTGCCTTGGATATCATGTACAACGAGCAGCCTGCGGTGGTAACGCTTGACCTGGGGCTTCCTCCTCATCCTGCTGGCGTCGAGGAGGGTTTTGCCGCGTTATCCGATATCCTGACGGATTATCCGCGCACCAAAATAATAATTATTACAGGCAGGGGTGAAAAGGAACATGCCCTCAAAGCAGTCGGACAGGGCGCCTATGATTTCTTCTACAAACCGGTGGATATTGACGTACTGAAAATGCTCCTTAGGCGGGCGTTCTATGTGTCGCAACTCGAGCATGAACATTATGAACTGCAAAATCGGATAAGTGGAGATTCATTCGAAGGCATGCTGGGAAGCAGCCCTCAAATGCAGGACGTATTTACAATGATCCGCAAAGTTGCTACCTCAGATGCCCCGATACTCATTGAAGGTGAAAGCGGTACCGGGAAAGAACTTGTTGCTCATGCCATCCACCAGTTAAGCAGTCGCAATAAAGGTCCCTTTGTTGTCATAAACTGCGGCGCTATTCCTGAAAATCTCATAGAGAGTGAGTTGTTCGGTCATGAGAAAGGTTCGTTCACCGGAGCCCATACCCAAAGAAAGGGACGCGTAGAACTTGCCGATGGTGGCACGCTCTTTCTTGACGAAATTGGTGATCTTCCACTGGCACTGCAGGTCAAACTACTGCGATTCCTGCAGGAGAAAGTGACCGAGAGAATCGGCGGACGCAAAGAGATGGAAGTGGATGCACGAGTGGTTGCGGCAACTAACAGAAATCTTAATGAAGCGATGCAGGCAGGAACCTTTCGTGAAGATCTCTACTTTCGTCTTGGCGTCATCACTGTCTCGCTGCCGCCCCTGAGAGAGCGCAAGGGGGATGTACTGCTTCTCGCAAAAGCATTTCTCAAACACTATTCCGAAGAAAATCATAAAAAACTGACTGGGTTTACAAATCCAGCCCTCCAGGCCATCGAAGATTATGACTGGCCCGGAAATGTTCGAGAGCTGGAAAACCGTATCAAACGAGCGGTTATCATGGCGGATGGCAAGAAGATAAGCCCTGCTGATCTTGAAATGAAGTCACCCAAATCACGATATTCAGGTTTGAGCCTCAAAGAAGCACGAGAATCTCTTGAGAAGGAAATGATTTTGAAAGCTTTGCTCCAGAGCAAGGGAAATATCACCAAGGCTGCAACATCACTTGGGGTAAGTCGTCCCACGTTCTACGACCTTATGGAAAAGTTTGAAATGGGGAACGAATGAACTGATTCCAATGAAGTCATGAAGGGGCTGAAGCAGTGCAAAACAATGATTCCTCATCAAGTTGAGCAAAATTCCAAAGAGTTCGAAAAGCATAAACTTAAAAATTTGTTTCTGCCTTGCCTCAACTAGTTCCGTTTAGCTTCCTCAAGCTTTCCATCGCATGTGAGCACAGTGCTCAACACTGAGTCGCCGTTTAGATAGTATTACATACATAGAATCAATATCGTAACGGGTTGTTTCAACTTTCGAAGTGCAGGTAGGTGTTATTTATTAAGACCCATTTGCATAGAGAAAAGGCAAAAGCATAAGAGAACCACTTCTGTTTTAATAAAGAGTCTTCTTACGGGCAACAAACACATGATAAAAATATATATACCTTCCTTCAAAGAAAGCAATTTTGCACGAAGTTAAGTTGACAAAGTCGCAATAAGTCAAAATTTGTCAGTAAAAAGATTCAATTTCAATGTGCACAAATCCTGAGGAATGAGCAGCGCTTATGTGTAACTCTCAATAACAAAGGATACCGCCACACCACAGAAATTGAGTTTTTTACGAAGCCATCGAAATTGTTTCTTAATTTTTATGAAAACTAAGAACTTGAATACCCCATCCTGTGAACGGGCAGGAACAAATGGGCTGTTATTTGCGCATGACTGCGAAAAGAACGGTCCATGCGTTATATGACACGAAATACCAACTGACATGGACTCCGGAATATCGAAAGCGGATTCTTCGTGGGAACATCCAGGAGCGTGTGAAAAATATATTCGAGACCGTGGCGTTGAATCATGGATTTGGGTTTGACGCCATGGAAATTGCCCGTATTATGTGTGCGTGTTTTTGTCGTTTCCACCGCGCTAATGTATTTCCAAGATAGTGGGATACTGAAGAGTGTGAGTGCGATTGTGATTTTTCAAGAGTGCCCCGAGGTGAAAAAGCATTTGGGGCGTGATGAATTTGGGAAAGACGGTTATTTTGCCGACACCATCGGCGACATGGTAGCGGCCGAAGTAATCAGAAAATATATTCAGTATCACCGGATTAAGAAACGATTCCAACCCAGTTAAAATCAGCTAGACTTGTTTTAAAGATTTAGATGCCCCCGCCCTGTGGGCGGGGTAATTCACTAATAATCAGGGGGGTATTTTCAATGAAAAAGTCACCTAGAAGCATTATTTTAATTCTCTCTTTATTGTTGTTATCGCTCTTTATCTTAAGTTCATGTGGGGGTAGTGATGATGGTCCTGCTACAAGTTCTGCAAAAAACATAACCTCATTTGATTTTCTGTTGGCAGACAACGGCGGTACCGGGTTGATCGATGATGTGACCGGCACTGTCGGGGCCACAACCGTAGCCCTCACCGTGCCCTTTGGGACCGATGTTACTGCGTTAGTCCCGACAATTGCAATCACAGGAGTGTCGGTGGATCCGGAATCCGGAACTGCTCAGGATTTCACGAATCCGGTCACATACACGGTGACGGCGAATGACGGCACGACAAAGGACTACACCGTGAACGTTACGGTGGCCCTTAACGATGCCAAAGACATAACCTCGTTTGTGTTCACTGACGCACTGAACGGAGTATTATCATCGGACGTGACCGGCACTGTCGGGGCCACAACCGTAGCCCTCACCGTACCCTTTGGAACCGATATTACTGCGCTGGTTCCGACAATTGCAATCACGGGGGTGTCGGTGTCACCTACATCAGGTACAGCCCAGGATTTCACGAATCCGGTTACATATACGGTGACTGCGGATGACACGACCACAAAGGACTACACTGTGACCGTCACGGTGGCCCTCAATGATGCCAGAGACATAACCTCGTTTGATTTCCTCGCCGCAGAAAACGTGGCGTTGTCATCGGATGTGACCGGCACTGTCGGGGACACAACCGTAGCACTCACCGTGCCCTTTGGAACCGATGTTACCGCGCTGGTTCCGACAATTGTCATCGATGGGGCGTCGGTGGACCCGGCATCTTTAGCACCGCAGGATTTTACGAATCCGGTTACATACACGGTGACTGCTGCTGACGGCACGACAAAGGTCTACACCGTCACCGTCACGGTGGCACTCAACGATGCCAAAGACATAACCTCGTTTGTGTTCACTGCCGCACTGAACGGAGAATTATCATCGGACGTGACCGGCACTGTCGGGGACACAACCGTAGCCCTCACCGTGCCCTTTGGAACCGATGTTACCGAATTGAACCCAACAATCGCAATCACGGGGGCATCTGTCTCACCGGCATCACTCGCAGATCAGGATTTCACGAATCCGGTTGACTACACGGTGACCGCGGATGACGGCACGACAAAGGTCTACACCGTGAACGTCACGGTGGCACTCAACGATGCCAAAGACATAACCTCGTTTGTGTTCACTGCCGCACTGAACGGAGAATTATCATCGGACGTGACCGGCACTATTATTGACACAGACATTACGCTCACCGTGCCCTTTGGGACCGATGTTACTGAATTGAACCCAACAATCGTCATCACGGGGGCGTCTGTCTCACCGGCATCACTCGCAGATCAGGATTTCACGAATCCGGTTGACTACACGGTGACCGCGGATGACGGCACGACAAAGGTCTACACCGTGACCGTTACGGT
>Ga0272441_10009154_pt1 | contig 15402 bp, 19 predicted proteins | sample SSMProp6N_FD_193582 | JGI IMG/M metagenome (GOLD analysis project Ga0272441, IMG submission 193582) | Marine sediment archaeal communities from Little Sippewissett salt marsh, Falmouth, MA, United States - SSM-Prop-6N | ecosystem: Environmental > Aquatic > Marine > Wetlands > Sediment ... | reverse complement strand
ATCCGACCAAATGAATAAAAATATGTCGATTACTTCAAGGATTAATACTATTCTGTATCTATGGGGGAGCGCTCTTGATGTTGATAGCCAGAAGATCGGATCACTGGGCTTAGAGGTGAAGGAACTATTTACATCCAGTAAGGATGCCTGGGATATCCCCTTCCATGAGGGTTATTTGAATCAGGAGGATATCTCTCCGCCGCCTATGGATAAGCGAAAAGTTTTTCCTTTCGCGTTGTTCGTTAAAGGGCAGTTCGTTAACCGGTTTGAAGGTGAATTCGCGCCCTTGTGGCCGGAAGACACGCCAAAAGAAGGCGCCGAAGCCCCCGAAGAACCGCCGGAAAAGGAAAAGATCGAACTGAACCCGGCCCCGGGAAAGTTAATAATTGTCGGGTGCTCGAAGATGTTCGGAAATGAGCTTTTTGGCAATGGCGGGCATGCCTCATTCTTTTTGAATTCTATAGATGCCCTTTCATTAAGTGAACGCCTGGTTAAGATCAGGGGAAAGAGCATTGTTAACAGGGCTATAAGGAAGATCTCTTCGGGCGCGAAGATCATGTGGAAGGCATTTATAATGTTCTTCATACCGGTTTTGTTATGTGTCATCGGAGGGGTAAGGATCTTTTTAAGGAAAAGGTCCAAGGGTTTATATCTGAAAAGCGTATAAATATGAATAAGAACAGTGTCATTATACTCGGGCTGCTATTGGTAGTGTTGTTGTCTATTGTTATGATAAAGAAAACATTTTTTTCTCCTGTGGTTGAAGAGGCTGAGTATGGCAGTCTTTCGCTGTCAATAAGCCCGGCGGATATCAGTAAGATCGGGATAAAAAAAGGCAAATCCGGAAAACCTTTTATAATGCAAATAAATGATGAAGGCGAATGGGTCCTTCCATCTTTCTGGAACAGGATAGCTGATCAGGCAAAGGCCCATAACTTTTTAAACACCCTCGCGATGTTAGAAGGTGAGGTAAGGTCCCGATCCGTTGAATTGTACTCTGATTACGGTATAGCAGATGATGAGGCGTTTTCTATCTCTCTTTATGGGAAAGACGGAAAGCTTGTCAACAGGGTATATCTTGGTACTATAAAGGGCTCTTATATGAGCACATTTTTGAGGCAGGGAGATTCTCCCAAGGTCTATGTGGTTAATAGAGATATCTATGGCCTTATGGATATTTATGGCGACCCTAAGTCCGCTAAAATTATAGGGGATAAATGGCTTGACCTTTCATTGATACAATTCATCCCTAACGATATTACCGGGATAAAGATTACCCGTGGCGCCGGTGATTTGGTTGAGACGGTTGTGGATCTTGAAAAAGTCCAAGGCACCGAAGAGGGGTCATTTGATTGGAAGGCGCCAAACGACACAGCAAAATCTGATCCGGACCCGGAAAAGATAAAAACTTATTTAAATAATGTGGCCGCGATGAAGGCCTTAAAGGTTGTTGATCCCGACGGTGAAAATTATGGTTTTGATGAGCCATTCATGCTATTGACCTTGTTAAGCGGTGATGAAAAGATGATGTTTACCATAGGGGCTCTTGTTGAAGAGAATAAAGAAGACAGATATATACAGGCCCCTGATGGCCAGGCCTATGTTATAGCCGGCTATGGTATAAGATCGATGAATGTGGGTATTGACAGTTTTCTGTCTGACAATGTTCCCGAAGCCGGCCCGGAAGTTGGCGCGCCTACGGCAGAAAATCCCGAATAAAACGCCGCATCTTACAAGGCACTTTCCTTTTAAAAGATAAAAAGCAATAAAAAAAGCTTGACAAAATGATACTAGCAAGGTATCATTTTGTTGTAAGACCAAACAAGGAGGCCTGCGATGAATACAAAGATGGTAGTGGTTTTGATTATAGCGATAAGTTTTGCCCTTGGCAGTTATGTGTTATACGCGGGGTGCGGCGCTTGCGGAGGCGGTGGATCTGCATGCGGCATAGTCGGCAGTGACGCTGAAGCTGGAACAGCTCTCCAGGGCGTAACCAATTCAGTCTGTCCCGTATTGGGCGAGGCCGTATCAGCTGACACCAAGTATACGGCTGTATACGGTGGTAGAAAAATAGGTTTTTGCTGTGCCGGGTGTGTGAAGAAGTTTACGCAGAATCCGGAAAAGTATATAGGTAATATATAATAAAAGGAGGCAAAAAATGACATTCACAAAGAGATATATGTTAAGACCAGTAGCTCATTGCAGCGAAGGTTGTAGTATCTAGTCCCGGGCAGGACATTAAAAGGCCTAACGGGAATGAAAAGTTATCCACAGTAGTGTAGCGGGGGTTTAAACCTTCTCTACACTGTGGATAACTATATACCCGAGGTAAGATCACTATATAATGTGATTTTGCTTGGGGTTTTTTTATGTAAGATGTATAATTGTAAAGGTTAAATGCTTTAGATACAGTAGGGAGGAATTATGGAGTGTAGAATTAACAAGAACATGGCCGTCTGCAATTGTACTTATGAACCGTGCAGCCGTAAGGGGATATGTTGCGAATGTATCCATTACCATAGAGAGAATGGAGAGCTTCCGGCATGTTATTTTCCTGACAATATAGAAAAAACGTATGACCGTTCCATAGAGAACTTCATACGTTGTCACAAGGGGTAATATCTTTATGGATAGATACGAAGAACTGCCCCATACAGCGGATATCGCTATAAAGGTTCAGGGAAAGGACCTTGGTGAGCTGTTCTCAAATGCCGCGTTCGGGATGTTTGATATAATAGCGGATCTGGATGGACTGAAGACCGATATTTCAGTTGATTTGAATCTTAAGGCGGCATCTCCGGAAGAACTGCTTGTTTCATGGCTGGATGAGCTTTTGTATAACTTTTATACTAAGAGCATCATTTTTAAAGAGTTTGACATTATAGATATTGCCCCTTCCGGGTTAAAGGCAAGGGCTATTGGCAGGCATATCGGCGCGAAAAAGAGCAGGTTGAAAACAGAGATAAAGGCAGTTACTTATCATAATTTAAATGTTATAGAAAAAAACGGAAAATTCTCTGTCGAAATTGTATTTGATGTGTAGGGATAAGTAAACACTAAATCCTAAACACTAAACTCTAAATAAATACAAAACTCAAATGATAAAATAAACAAAATTAGACATAGTTAAGAATTGGTTGGTTGTTTTGAGTTTTAAAATTTGGGTTTATTTAGGATTTAGGGTTTAGAGTTTAGAATTTGCTCTGAATAGGTGTAAAATATGACATGGCAGGGGAAGCTGGAAAAAATAGACGACTACAGATGGCAAATCCCAAAGGATAGATCATCCGGCATGAGGGTTCCGGGCGTTTTATATGCCGATGAGAGCCTTCTTGAAACTATCCGTCAGGACAAATCTCTGGGGCAAGTCGTCAACGTTGCATCCCTGCCGGGCATAGTCGATTATTCCCTGGCCATGCCGGATATCCACTGGGGATATGGTTTTTGCATCGGTGGTGTAGCCGCGACTGATGTTGAGAATAACGGAGTGGTATCTCCCGGCGGAATCGGGTATGATATTTTATGTGGCTTGCGTTTGATCCGTACGGATCTTGAGAAAAAAGATCTGAACAATAGGATAAAGGATCTGGTTTACGCGCTGTATAATCGCATACCTGCCGGTGTTGGGTCAGAGGGTAAAATTCGCGTCAGCGCCTCTGAGGAAAAAAGGATATTGGTTGATGGAGCCGGGTGGGCTGTTAAGAAGGGATTTGGCATAAAGGAAGACCTTGAGTTTACAGAAGAGAATGGGGCCATGGATGGTGCCGACCCTGTTGATGTGTCAGAACGGGCGTTTGAAAGAGGGAAGAAACAGTCAGGCACACTGGGAAGCGGTAATCATTTTATTGAGGTCCAGGAAGTGGATGAGATATATGATCAAGAGAAGGCTAACGTATTTGGTGTGCACAAAGGACAGATAACGGTAATGATCCATTCCGGTTCCAGGGGATTTGGATATCAAGTATGCGATGATTTCTCTAAGAGTATGATAAAGTCATTAGGTAAGTATGGCATCTCAGTACCGGATAGGCAATTGGCATGCGCCCCTGTTAAATCGCCCGAAGGCCGAGCCTATGTTAGGGCTATGAAGTGCGCGGCTAACTATGCCTGGAATAACAGGCAGTGCCTTATGCATCTAACACGAGAAGTTTTTGAAAAATTCTTTAATAGAAGTTTTCAGGATCTGGGCATGTTTCTGGTCTATGATGTGGCGCATAATATCGGGAAGTTCGAGAAATATAATGTAGACGGAAAAGACAGGCTTTTATTTGTGCATAGAAAAGGGGCTACAAGAGCTTTGCCGCCGGGGCATAATGACCTTCCGGATAAATATAAGAGTACCGGCCAGCCAGTTATAATTCCGGGTGATATGGGTAATTGTTCCTACCTTTTGGCCGGTACTGAGAAGGCTAGAGAGACGTTCTATTCGACGTGTCATGGGGCAGGCAGGGTTTTATCCAGAAAAGCGGCAATAAACGCCTGTAGGGGAAGGTCGATATCAAAGGAATTAGCGGAAAAGGGAATAACTGTAATGGCTTCGGGTAGAGGTACTTTGGCGGAAGAAGCGCCTGAAGCGTATAAAGATGTTAGTCAAGTGGTAAATATTGTTCACAATGCGGGTATATCCACCCGTGTCTGCAGGATGCGACCGTTGGGCGTTGTTAAAGGGTAGAAGGGAGTCCCGAGCTTGTCGAGGGGCGACCGTTAGGCGTAGTAAAGGGGTAGAAGGGAGTCCCGAGCTTGTCGAGGGGCGACCGTTAGGTGTTGTAAAGGGGTAGAAGGAGAAATTATATGTTAGATGTAAAATTTATACGTGACAATCCAGATATTGTTAAGGCGGGTCTTAAGAATAAGGGATTTAAACTAAATATTGATGAATTCCTTAAACTGGACCAGGAAAGACGAAGCCTGTTGACAGAAGTTGAAGGACTGAAGAGGGCTAAGAACGCAGCTTCAGAGGAAATAGGCAAGCTTATGCGGGAAAAGAAGAACGCGAAAGACAGAATTGCCTCCATGAAGGCATTATCCCAAAAAATAGCAGATTTAGAGCTAAAAGTGGAGGAGATAGGCAAAAAACATACCAATATGATGTACTCCATCCCTAACTTACCTCATGATTCAGTGCCAGTAAGTGATGGCCCTGCCGGGAATAAGGTGGTAAAGGAAGCCGGTAATATACCCAAGTTGGATTTTAAGCCAAAGAGCCAGATGGAGTTAGGCGTTGATTTGGATATACTAGACTTCGGGCGTGCGGTTAAACTTTCAGGCAGTGGGTTTGCCCTTTATAAGGGGTTAGGGGCCAGACTTGAAAGAGCTCTATATAACTTTATGTTGGATTTACATACAAAGAAACATGGTTATACTGAGATATTTCCACCGTACCTTGTTAATAGGCGCAGTATGACCGGTACAGGACAACTACCTCTACTGGAAGAAGATATGTATAGATTAAAGGATGATGATTTATTCCTTATCCCTACCGCGGAAGTCCCTGTAACGAATATACACGCGAATGAGGTTTTAAATGAGGATAACTTGCCTGTTCTTTACACCGCGTATACCGCGTGTTTCAGGCGTGAAGCCGGATCTTATGGAAAAGACACAAAAGGGCTTACACGTGTTCACCAGTTTAATAAGGTTGAACTGGTCAAGTTCGTGAAACCAGAAACATCATTTGATGAGCTTGAAAAACTTCGCGCTGACGCCGAAGAGGTCCTGCAATTGTTAGAACTGCCATATCGTGTAGTGTTACTTTCGACAGGTGATATGAGTTTTGCCGCGTCTAAGTGTTATGACTTAGAGTTATGGGCGCCCGGTACTAATAAATGGCTGGAGGTCTCAAGCTGTTCGAATTTTACTGACTTTCAGGCCAGAAGGGCGAATATAAAATATAAAGGTAAGAGCGCGAAAAAAGCCGAGTTTGTGCACACACTGAATGGTTCGGGAGTAGCCCTGGCCAGGTTATTTATCGCTATCATTGAAGTTCACCAGAATAAGGATGGATCGGTCACTATCCCGAAAGCTCTTCGACCTTTCATGGATGGTATCGACAAGATAAAGGCCCTCTAGTATGAAGAAGGCGATAAAGTATATTATTGGCGTTGCCGCCCTGCCGTTAGCCATTGGTTTTTCCCGAGGCTTTTACGCAGAGCTTCAAGAAATAATATTCATGAGTGAACGGTTGAAGTTCTTTCTCTGGGGATTTGTTATTTATATGATCATGCATATACTTTTCTACAAACCTTTTTATATTTACACTCTGGGCCATGAGGCTATTCACGTTTTGGCGACATGGATGTGCGGCGGCCATGTCACGGCGTTCAGCATTACCCCGGAGGGGGGCAGTGTGACAACATCGAAATCAAATTTCTTTATAGAGCTAAGTCCGTATTTTGTGCCTATATACACACTGATATTGATTTTTTTGATGCCTGTGGTAAAATCTACGTTGCTTGACCTTGAGATGTTCTCGATGTATATTTTCGGGCTGGGTTTTACACTGGCTATGCACCTTGTGATGACGGCGACGGTATTGAAAATGCGCCAGCCGGATATACTGAAGTCAGGTTATGAGTTTTCGTTCGTGTTGATCTATATAGCGAATTTGGTAATAATATTCCTTTTTCTGGCGTTTCTGTCAGATGGCATTACCTTCAAGTCATTTGTCGTGAAAAGCCTAAGGTATTCTAAGGAAATTTACCTGGCTATAGTAAATAAGTTCTTTTAGGGATCTATCAGGCTTATTATAACTGTGGCTTGAGGCAGGCTCTATGTGGATAATTAGAGAAATGCTCTTGACGATTCCAAATATACATGTAAAATGGAAGTATGTATTCCAGATTAATTAAGCCACCTCAAAGTAAAAGCTTCTTTCTATTCGGGCCCCGTGGTACAGGTAAAACGACCTGGGTTAAGGCTGTTTTTCAGAAAGCCGTCTACTTGGATTTATTAGAAGCGGAACTTTTTAATGATCTCTTGGCAAATCCGCAGAGACTTGACAATTTTATTCCGAAAGGATTTAAAGATTGGGTGATAATTGATGAGGTTCAGCGTATACCGGAACTATTGAATGAAGTACATCGGTTAATTGAAGGCAAAGGTTTCAAATTTGTTTTGACCGGATCTAGCGCTCGAAAGTTAAGGCGTAAAGGACAGAATTTATTGGGAGGCCGGGCCCTGACCTATGCATTACACCCGCTGACTGTTAGAGAGTTAGGCAGGGATTTTAGTTTAGAGCATTCGTTGAAATTCGGGCACCTTCCATGTGTTTATACGGAAGACAATCCCAAGGCGTATCTTGAGAGCTATGTTAAGACTTATTTGGAAGAAGAGATACAATATGAAGGCCTGACCAGAAATCTGGGGGCTTTTTCAAGATTCCTCGAGTCAGCGAGTTTTTCCCAAGGATCAGTGGTTAACATATCATCAGTTGCGCGGGAATGTGCTGTAGAGCGAAAGGTAGTGGAAAACTATTTCAAGATACTGGAAGATCTGTTCATAGCGTATAGAGTGCCGGTTTTTGCCAAAAGGGCCAAACGAAGGCTTGTTTCACACTCGAAATTTTATTATTTTGATACGGGTGTCTATCGTGTTTTAAGGCCAATGGGGCCTCTAGATATGCCTGAGATGATAGAAGGAACGGCTTTTGAAACTTTGCTCTTTCAGGAACTTTTTGCTGTTAATGATGCCTTGGATCTAGGTTATAAGATCTATTTTTGGCGAACATCAAACAATCAAGAGGTAGATTTTGTTTTGTATGGTAAGAAAGGGATCCTCGGATTCGAAGTAAAAAGGACTGGCAAGGTTTCCAGGCAGATGGTAAGCGCGTTAAGCAGCTTTCAAAAAGATTATCCAATGGCAAAAACGTATTTTGTATACGGGGGAAATCGCCGTATGAAAGAGGATAGGATAGACGTGATCCCCATGAATGAATTGTTGAATACACTGCCTGAAGTTTTGAATGGCAAAGGGTAGGTGTTGTACTGTAGAATGGTTATGATGCCCCTCGTCACCATGCGTTGTCAGAAGTGACTCGGGACGATTTGACCGATGAAGGATTGTGCAAATCGGAGGAGTGGCTGAGCGGTTGAAAGCGGCGGTCTTGAAAACCGTTGTGGGCTTACGCCCACCGTGGGTTCGAATCCTACCTCCTCCGCCATTTTGGGTATATTCCGAGTACATCCTTAACACTATATTCCGGGCACATAGTTTACACATTTCTGGTATATTACTCTCTATGAACAAAGGAGGGTAATATGCCATGGAAGGAGACTAGTGTTATGGATGAAAGGATGAAGTTTATAAGCCGCCTTTTATCTGGCGACAAAATGGCAGGCTTGTGCAGGGAATTTGGTGTTTCCCGCGTAACAGGGCATAAGATTTGGAAGAGGTACAAACAAGATGGAGCACGCGGTCTATACGACCGGAGCAGAGCACCGCATAAACATCCCAACCAACTTTCCTCGGAGATAGAGAGGCTTATCATTCGGCTCAAGAAAGAAAAACCGAAATGGGGCGCGCCGTTTGCCAGTGCTAATTCTGCATGGAATCTAACGCGTCTTTCGGTATGGTGGATACGGTTAGGTATCAAGCTTGAGAGGATTAGGCCCGGTAATCCTCAGGAAAATGGGCGTCATGAAAGAATGCATCGCACACTCAAGCTAGAAGCTACAAATAAGACCATCGGCAATTTACTTCAACAGCAGGAAAGATTTGATTGTTTCAAGAAAGAATTTAACTTTGAACGTCCGCATCAGGCTATAGAGATGAAATGCCCTGCCGATATATACAGAAAATCTATAAGAAGATATAAAGGCTTAGAGGAGATTGTTTATCCTGGATATAACAAGAGGTTGATGATAACCAATTGCGGCAGGGTCTGTCTAGATAAGCAAAAGATACATATAAGTAAGGCATTAGCAAATCAGCCTGTTGGGTTAAAGGAAGTTGATGATGGCATATGGCAGGTTGACTTCATGAGTTATACGCTTGGTTTTTTTGACAAAGAAAGTGACAAATTTACACCGTGTAAAGATCCATTCGGATTTAATGTAGGGAATATTATTGATTATGTAGATAGAACTTGCTTGGATTAAAGAATTCATTGAAAAAACCATAGAAAAGTGTAAACTATGTAACAAGAATAAAGTGTAAACTATCTGCCAAAAAGAACATGTTTTCGTTCGAATCCCACCCCGTCATTGCGAGGAGGCCCGAAGGGCCGACGAAGCAATCTCTTTAATGAAAATCCCGTCGGACATTCTGTTGTTTCTCTGTATTTTTCCGCATCAAGTAGCAACAGTCCACAACATCCAACATCAGTCATCATCCGCATCCCAACCTCTCTATTTCTCGATTCTGGTGTTAAATTGGTGTTAAAAATAATAGGAAGCAATTCCACTCCCGGTGTTGATGAAAGAGGTTTACCTAGAAACACCGGGAGTGGAATTGCATGGGAATAACATGAAAGGCTACCAATACCTCGAAAACGACTTATTCTTCCTTTGCTAAACCCACAGGATAACGTTTTAGCGATAACAAATTTGTAAATAGCACAAAATGGTGGTAAACTTTAGGATAATAAACAAAAGGAGTGCGATATGAAAAAAAATATTTTGCTAATTATGTGTTTGTTGTTTTGCTATAGTATTTATTCCGGGTGCAGCAAACAGATTCCTTTGAATGAGCAGCCCATGTATGGTGGAGAAGCACCGACAGCTGAAGAGCAAAAGATTCATGACCAGTTTATTAAGGAAGCTATAGCAGACTCCGGTAGCAGAGAAGCAGCAATAAGATCAATGCTTGATTTAGCTCATAAACATTATCATAAAGGTGAACTGGATATCGCGATGAGAAGATTTAATCAAGCATGGCTCCTTGACCAAAAAAACTATGATGTGTATTTCGGATTTGCGCGCATTTTGGATAAAAACAACAAACTTAAAGATGCCATCAATATGTACTCCAAAGCCATCAAGATCGATTCAAAGCGAATTGATGCATGGCATAACCGTGCCTTAGATTACTATCATGTTGGTAAATATGGCGAAGCTATATCTGATTTAACTAATGCGGTTAAAATTACCCCTAATGATGCAAAGCTTTATCATGATCGTGCATCATGCTATATTAGAACAAATGAATTGGATCGGGCAATATCTGATTTCAGTAAGGCATTAGAGATAGATCCAAACGCTGTAAGGACTCTTAATGATCGAGCTATACTATATTTTAAAATGAAAGAATATGATAAAAGTTGGGAAGATGTTAACAAAGCTATACAATTGGGATATAACCCCAATCCACGTTTTATCGGTGCATTAAAAGAGGCATCTGGTAAAGATAGGTAATATAATGACCCAAATTGGTGTTAAAACTGGTGTTAAAAGGGCGGTTTTGATCAGGAACGGGGGCTTGTCCCTGCCTCTCCGCCACCATATAATTAACCACACAAAAGTATTGACAATTTACCATACATAAAGTATACTTTCTCTATGGATATAGCTCATGATAGTTTTATATGGAATGATAGAAAGGAAAAGATAAATAAGATTAAACATAGGATAGATTTTGTGACGGCTGCTAAGGTATTCAATGATGCCAAAAGAAAGATATTTGTTGATTCGAAACATAGCAATAGGGAAGAGAGATTGTTTTGCGTTGGAAAGGTGGGGAAGAAGATAATAACTGTAAGGTTTACTTACAGGGAAAACAAAATCAGGATAATTGGTGCTGGTTATTGGAGAAAGGGGAAGAAATATTATGAAGAAGTATAAAAATGATAGGAATATGCCAATAGGCGAACTAAAGAGAATAAATGACATTTTGCCATCACCTGATAAGTTGGTGATGCCTGAAAAGTCGCTTAAGGTAACTCTGAGGCTTAATGAGTCAAGTGTGGAGTTCTTCAAAAAACAAGCTAAGAAGTATCACACAAAATATCAGAAGATGATACGTCTTTTACTCGACAAGTATGTTGAAAAATTTTCTACATAAATGGAATTATCCATATCCTGTAAAAGAAGGGGGCGGAGTTAACTTTATAACTTAAGCTTGTCTATAAGTTAATTAGCTCTATCCCCATGTCTCCAAATTTGCAATATAACCTATGTTTAGGTATACTTATTTTATTACACACCTTGTTAGGGGATCTTTTTGAATTAATCGTACTATGCACGACCTATAGTATCATATGGAGGCTTCTCATATGAAAAAATCAAAATATGTTATTGTTCTTGGATTGTTTTACTTTATTGGCGGCCTATTATTCCTGGCAAATTATTTTATAAATCTAACCCATTATGATCAAATTGTCCAAACCAAGCCTGGCTGGTTGGTTTTTTGTATGTTCGGATTATCCCCCGTCTTCATACTACTTTTTCTCTTTGCAGGGGTAGGGATGCTACGATTTCGCGTGTGGGCACGCAAATTAACCATTTTTTTATTATGTCTTAGTTTTATAGCAAACATCGTGACCCATGCTAGTGTAGTTGCGCATAACGGTATTAACGCTTATATGTCCAGTAGAACCCCCGGAAAATTGGGTGGCCTTGTTACAGGGCAAGTACTAATATTAATCGCGTTATTCCATCTAACACGTCAAAAAACAAAGTCTCAGTTTGAATAAAACTGCAAGACACAGAACCAGGAGACTAATATCGAAAAAGACCTAAAAACTGTTGCTAAATTTATCGATATAACTTCTGCACAAATCGCTCTCAACTTTCTAAAGGCAAAAGGGATAGATGCAGAGCTTTTTCATGATAATTGTGGTCAACAGAGGTTACATCTATCGCTTGGCAGTAATACCAGGCTTGTTGTTAGAGCAAAAGATTTCAAAAAAGCCAAGGCACGACTAAAAACAACTAAAATAAAAGCCAAGAAAAGCTCTAGTAAAGACAGACGTGGGGACGGAGTTAACTTAATAACTTAAGTATGGCGTTAAGTTAATAAGTAAACTCCGTCCCCATTTTCTACATACGGACTGAAGAAAGCCATAGTAGAGTATCAATGGGTGACCGGCGGATCGCCGAGCCATTTCGGCCTCTCTGCCTTCCTTTTTTCTGGGGCAGATTTTGCCCGCATCAAAATCTGCCCCAGAAAAAAGATCTATTTGTGCATTTCTGAATGAGAGTAGCTAAAACATCACAAAGAAAAAATTACCTTTATTTATTTCTTTTAAAGTGGTAATATAAAATCAAATGGGTTTATTGTTTTATAAGTATTTCTATACTATTATAGTAATAATAGTAAGTCAAGGAAAAAATGATTGGCCGAAATATAAAACAACTTAGACAACGAAAAAAATTATCACAGGAAAAATTAGCACGGCTTACAGATATCTCTCTTAATACATTAACTAAAATTGAATCAGGCTTTACAAAAAGACCATCTATTCAAACCGTTCATAAAATTGCAAGAGCCTTGGGTGTATCTTTAGATGAACTGGCGAATGGTGAGAAATGAAAACATGCCCTTACTGTGCAGAGTTAATAGGTAGTAATTCAAAGAAATGTAAGTATTGCGGCGAAACAATTTCTGCTAAAAAAACCACGACATCAAGAAGTATTAAACAAAATCCAGCCGTTATAAAAACAGCAATTTTTATAGTCTTATCGAGAAGCATAATTGCCTTTTTAATTAGGCTAGCTTCTAATGATTATAGCGTAATACTAGCGCTATTATTGGATACTTTTTTTTCAATCAACCTATTTAAAATGAGAGAATGGGCAAGAAAATGGACAATAGGTTTTACGATATTTAGAATGGCTTATTTTACTGTTTTGTATTTTTCTAAGGCAAATTTTTTTGGATGGATAATAGAGATTTTCATACTATCTATTGTTTTGATACTGCTAATTGGATTGGGCAGCAAAAAGAAAGCAATAATAGCAACGTTCGTTTATGCAATTTTTATTACCGGCTTAATATGGTTGTATTTTTTAGGGATCACGGCTGGGAAAGAAACTCAAAATATAATAGAAAACATATCTTTCATAAAAGAACAAAGCAGCAAGGAAGGATTTAAAGTTATTTTACCATCTGATAATTGGAGATTTCTAAAAAAGCACGATATTCCAAAAATTCTAGGTGAAGATATACAAGACGTCAGCATAGTAATTACTGATCTCAAAGGTGAAGTATATGGAACTTTTGGGGGATCCGAAATCTCCCTCCAAGGAGTTAAACAGGACACCATTGATGAGATATTGGATTCTTTTATTAAAGAGTCAGAGAAAGAATTAACGCCTGGTTACGAAGTAACAGCAAAGATAAAGGATAAGAGAAGTGCCATTGTTGAGTCAAAATATCTCTCCTATGGATCAGAAAATATATCAATGCATGGCTGCAAACTCTTAGATGACACATATATTTCATTTCAATTTTGGGGCACCTTATCGTCGTACAATAGTTGCAAAGGTCAAATAAACAACATCATTTCTAATATACAAGAGATATCTCGAAAACAGTTTTTGCCACAGCTTTCCTCGAAAGATATATATAATAAAAATACAGATGGAGTCGTACTAGTTAGGCTGTATGATAAAAGCGGCCAAATAATAGGATTTGCTAGTGGGTTTAATATTAGAGAAGATGGGCTAGTAGTTACTAATTTACATTCAATTTTAGCTGGTTATTACATCGACATAAAATTTCCTTATCATGGAAGCTACGAGGAGGTTTATATCGCAGCGTTAAGTAAGACACTTAATGATCTAGTTGTACTAAAGATAACCGGCAAGGGTCTACCAGCTGTTAACATAGATGATGCTATGGAAATTGAGATAGGAGATAAAGTGGTCGTTATTAGCAATCCAGAAGGTTTACTTAACTCATTATCAGAAGGCGTTATAAGCGGTCTCAGGCATATAGAAGAATATCCATATTACCAAATGACAGCTCCGATTTCAGGAGGTAGTAGCGGAGGAGCAGTTTTTAATCAATACGGCAATATTATTGGTATTAGTACCGGCTCGCTAGAGAGAGGCCAAAATCTCAATTTTTGTATACCTATAACGGAAATAGGAAATATGGAAGTATTTGAGCAATATATTACATTGCCTCAATTTCAAGAATTTTTAAAAGAAGAAGCCAAAAAAAAGAAAAAGGAGTGGTGGCAATGAAAAAATGTCCCTTCTGCGCCAACGATATACAGAACGACGCTGTTAAGTGTAGGTATTGTAAAAAGTGGATAAGTAGTGATACGAAACAAGCCATAGATAAAAAGTTGTTACAACAAAAAATATTAAACGATCAACAGCTTGTGATTAATCCAAAACCAGCACATCAAAACAAAAGATTTCTTAATCTACTATTGGACAATTTATTTCTGCTTGGATTTGGGTATGTTTTTGCAATAATTATTGTTTTTATATTGGCAGTTATCGAACTTTATACGGATAAAATGTTTGATAAAATGAATGATTATTTGCTTGGTATAGTTGTGACGTTAATATATTATACAATATCGGAGACCATAACTGGGAAAAGCCCTGCCAAGCATATCACAAAAACAAGAGTTGTCATGGCAGATGGAGCACGCCCTAAATTTAATAACATATTAGTAAGAACTCTATGCCGCCTTATTCCGTTTGAAGCTTTTTCATTTCTAGGCTCTCATTATCCCATAGGATGGCACGATAGTATCTCAAACACTATAGTTATTGACGAAAAGACCCCTTCTTATGGACAAGATGACAAAATGGGTAATAATATCGAAGATGAAATTGAAGCTAAAAGAAAACGGTTTGGAGAATGTCCAAAGTGTGGAGCTCCAAAGGATAATGATAATATAGAAACGTGCCGTTATTGTCAGTATAAATTCAACTATGATAACAAAAAGGGGTGATTTGCTTTTTGTTATTTATTCAAGTATAATATTATTAAAAGGGCTATAATGCGAAAAATGTCTATTTCAACTTATAAGGCTGTATATACGACGGGATATCAAGGTCGAAAGATAGGGGAATTTTTAGATTATCTTGATAATCATAACATCCAGAGAGTTGTCGATGTTAGAGAAATTCCTTTGAGTCGAAAGAAATAAAGACAGACGTGGGGACGGAGTTAACTTAATAACTTAAGTATGGCGTTAAGTTAATAAGTAAACTCCGTCCCCATTTTCTACCTTACCATGGGGGTTTGCCGAGGGTCGGGCGAGGCGCGGTCTGTCAGTGACCTTAAAATAAAAAATCGATGTCGTGGTCGTATAGTCAAAACCGCAAAATAGGCAAAATCAGCGTAATATCTTGTATTTATTGATGTTATGACATATTTTGAGATTGATTTTAGACCTAAAATGACCCTGAAACCGGACATCGGCGATGTCCTATTGTCCTATTTTGGCTGTTATAAAGATTGAGTGGATAACTAATTCACAATATATTATTGCCGCAATTATTG
>Ga0272441_10009153_pt1 | contig 15402 bp, 15 predicted proteins | sample SSMProp6N_FD_193582 | JGI IMG/M metagenome (GOLD analysis project Ga0272441, IMG submission 193582) | Marine sediment archaeal communities from Little Sippewissett salt marsh, Falmouth, MA, United States - SSM-Prop-6N | ecosystem: Environmental > Aquatic > Marine > Wetlands > Sediment ... | reverse complement strand
CTTCGGGCCCCTTCCCGACGGGGACCCGGCCAACGACGGCGCGGACGCCGACGGGGACGGACAATGTGACGCCGGGGATGGCGACGACGACAACGACGGGGTGGCCGACGGCGCGGACCCGCAGCCGGGCAACCCCGACGTGTGCGGGGACAGCGACGGCGACACCTGCGACGACTGCGCGGTGGGCACCGACGGCTTCGGGCCCCTTCCCGACGGGGACCCGGCCAACGACGGCGCGGACGCCGACGGGGACGGACAATGTGACGCCGGGGATGGCGACGACGACAACGACGGAGTGGCCGACGGCGTGGACCCACAGCCGGGCAACCCCGACGTGTGCGGGGACAGCGACGGCGACAGTTGCGACGATTGTGCGGTGGGCACTGACGGCTTTGGGCCCCTGTCGGACGCGGATCCGGCCAACGACGGACCGGACGCCGACGGGGACGGGCAGTGCGATGCCGGCGACAACGACAGCGACAACGACGGGGTCGCCGACGCGAGCGATCTCGACCCGTCCGATCCCGATGTGTGCGGGGACAGCGACGGTGACACCTGCGACGACTGCGCTGTGGGCACCGACGACTTTGGGCCCCTGCCCGACGTGGACCCCAGCCAGGACGGGTCCGACCTGGACGGCGATGGCCTGTGCGACCAGGGGGACGCCGACCGTGACAACGACGGCGTGGATGACGCCAGCGACCTGGATCCCGCCGACCCGGACGTGTGCGGGGACAGCGACGGGGACACCTGTGACGACTGCGCCGTGGGCACCGACGACTTCGGGCCGCTGTCGGACGTGGATCCCGCCAACGACGGTTTGGACACCGACGGGGACGGCCTGTGTGACGCAGGAGACGCCGACCAGGACAACGACGGCGTCCCCGACGCGAGTGACCTCGATCCCACCGACCCCGACATCTGTGAGGACGTTGACGGTGACGGGTGCGACGACTGCGCGGTGGGCACCGATGACTTCGGACCGCTCGCGGATGCCGATCCGACCAACGACGGTGTGGACACCGATGGAGACGGCCTCTGTGACGAGGGGGATCCCGACATCGACGGGGACGGCATCTCGAACGTGGACGAGGGCGCAGACGAACTCGTACCCGTGGACACGGACGGGGACGGCACCCCCGACTTCCTGGATCTGGACAGCGACGACGACGGGATCTCCGACGCCGACGAGGCCGGCGACGCCGACCTCTCCACGCCGCCGGTGGACACCGACGACGACGGCACGCCCGACTTCCGGGATGCGGACTCGGACGGAGACGGGATCACCGACAGTGACGAGGCCGGCGACGCCGACCTCTCCACGCCGCCGGTGGACACCGACGACGACGGCACGCCCGACTTCCTGGACGACGACGCCGACGGCGACGGGGTGCCGGACGAGGACGAATCCGGAGACGACGACCCGGGGACGCCGCCGATCGACACCGATGGTGACGGCGTGCCGAACTTCCAGGACCCCGACAGCGACGACGACACCGTGAACGACGGTGAGGACAACTGCCCGCTGGTGGCCAACCCGGGGCAGGAGGACGGCGACGGTGACGGCGTGGGCGACGCCTGCGAAGGGGACAGCGACGGCGATGGTATCCCCGACCCCGACGACAACTGCCCCGAGGTGGCCAACCCGGGGCAGGAGGACGGCGACGGTGACGGCGTGGGCGACGCCTGCGACGACGACTCCGCCGAGCGGATCACCATCGTGGGCGGTGGCGGATGCGCGTGCAACGCCGCGGGGAGGGGCAACGAGGCCTGGCTGTGGCTGGTGCTGCTGCTCGGGCTGGCGATCAGGACACACCGGCGTCGGCGTTCGACCGGCGGCTGAGCCGGGTGGGATCCCGGGAATTGAACTCGCAGCGACCCCTCGAAAACGGAGTGCTCAAAATGCGTAAGACCTCTTTGTTCCTGCTCCTCGTGTCCCTGGTTGTGCTCACCGCGGTGCCGTCTCGCGCCCGGGCCCAGACGGACGTGCGCAAGGTGCCGATCCTGCAGTTTCGCCCGAGCCTGGACTACGACGGTCTACTGACCATAGACAGCGCCTCCACTCTGGGCCACCTGCGGTGGTCGCTTGGGGCCCAGTTCGGCTACGCCAACGACCCGCTGGTGGCCTTGCGCAACGACGAGACCATCCTCAAGTACGTGGCGAACCAGGTCCTGGCCGACCTCTGGGTCACCCTCGGTGTGTGGCACTATTTCGAGGTCGGGCTGCACCTGCCCGTGGTGGCCTATCAGGACAGCGACACGGGGGGCGATCCCGCGGGGGACGGCGTCGGCAGCCTCACGGCGGCCACCCTCGGGGACGTGCGGCTTCTGCTCAAGGGGCGTTTCTTCAAGAAGCGGGCCACGGGGTTTGGGCTCGCTCTCACGGCGGCGGTCAGCGCTCCCACGGGGGGCCTCCTGGAGGCCAATGGTGGCGACCGTCTGCCCACCGTCGAGCCGCGGCTGGTGCTCGACTACCGCTTCGGTCAGGGCACCCTCATCTCGCTCAACGCGGGCGTACGGATCCGGGAGGCGCTCACAGTGGCCAACCTTCGGGTGGGGAACGAATTTGTGTACGGCCTCGGTCTCGAGGTGCCGATATGGAAGGCCAAGACGAAGCATCCGGCCGCGGGGACCCTCTCTGTGGTGGCGGAGGCCTTCGGCTCGGTGGCCTTTGGCGATGCCCCCGGGGACGTGGACAAGGGGCTGGACTCCGAGGAGCTGCCCCTCGAGGTGCTGGGCGCCATTCGGTACCGTTTTCGGAAGGGCTGGCGGCTTACCCTCGGAGGCGGCGCGGGCCTCATCGAGGGGTACGGTAGCCCCGACTTCAGGGTGTTTCTTGGCGTCGCCTTCGCCTCGGGTGCCGACCGGGACGGTGACGGGATTCGGGACGACCAGGACCTTTGCCCCGATGACCCCGAGGATGGCGACAACTTCCAGGATCTGGACGGGTGCCCGGAGCCGGACAATGACAAGGATGGGGTTTGCGACCCACACCCGGACATCCAGAAGAACCTCGGCAAGTACCGCCAGCGGTGTACGGGGCGGGATCTGGCGCCCCTGGATCCGGAGGACAAGGACGGGTACCAGGACGAGGACGGCAAGCCCGACCCGGACAACGACGGCGACGGCGTGTGCGACGACGATCCGGTGATTCAGGGCAAGGTCGCCCGGTACGTCAAGGTGTGCAAGGGGGCCGACAAGTGCCCCGCGGAGGCGGAGGACAGGGACGGGTATCAGGACGAGGACGGGTGCCCGGATCCGGACAACGACGGCGACGGCGTCTGCGATCCCTCGCCGGACATCCAAGGGGACCTGGCCCGGTACGCCAAGGTCTGCCGCGGCAAGGACGTCGCGCCCCTGGATCCGGAGGACAAGGACGGGTACCAGGACGAGGACGGCAGGCCCGACCCTGACAACGACGGTGACGGGGTCTGCGACGACAACCCGGTGATCCAGGGCAAGGTCGCCCGCTACACCAAGGTGTGCAAGGGGGCCGACAAGTGCCCGACGCAGCCCGAGGACAAGGACGGGTTCGAGGACGGGGACGGGTGCCCGGATCCTGACAACGACAAGGACGGCTTCTGCGATCCGCACCCGGACATCCAGCGGAACCTCGCCCGGTACGCCAAGGTGTGCAAGGGGTCCGACAAGTGTCCGCTCAGGCCCGAGGTGATCAACGGCGTCAAGGACGACGACGGGTGCCCCGACAAGGGGAGGAGCAAGATCAAGGTCACCGTGTCGAAGATCGAGATCCTCGAGAAGGTCTACTTCCGCACCAACCGCGACAAGATCATGCGCAAGTCCTTCGGCCTGTTGCGCCAGGTGGCCACGGTGCTCAAGAACAATCCGTGGGTGCTCAAGGTGCGGGTGGAGGGGCACACCGACGAGCGTGGGCGTGACGCGAAGAACCTGCGGCTGTCGGGGCGGCGCGCCGAGGCGGTGCGTCGGTTCCTGATCAGGCGCGGCGTGGCGGCGGATCGGTTGGTGGCTCGGGGTTACGGCGAAGCCAAGCCCATCCGCCCCGGGTGTCGCAAGATGCGCCGTCGCCGAGACCGAAAGAAGTGCTGGGCCGACAACCGACGCGTGGAGTTCACGATCCTCAAGTCCCAAAAGGGCCTGCAAGGGGGAACCACCATCAAGACGAAGCCGTAGTCCCGAGCCCTGGGTCGGTTGGCCTCGGTCGCTACAGCCGCGGCGTCCTGGGAAGCGGCCCCGTCCCACAGCCACGTATCCACTGGGCTGCCGTTGTCCCCGTCGCCGTCTGTGGCGTCACCGCAGGCGGCTCCGCCGACAAGGATGGTCAGCAGCACCGCCCACCGGGCGGACACCGATCGTGGTTTGTTGCTGCGCGTGGCTTTGCGGCGACGTGGGCACATCGCCGCTCAATACATCACGTCGCGGTTTTCGTCGAAGGGGCGGCTGGGCGGAGGGTCTATTTCTTCTTGGCGTAGATGGTCATCTTGCCCTTCTTTTCCATCTTTACGGCCTTGATCTCCGTGTCGCTCACGAAGGTGAAGGTGATCTTCTCTACCTTGCCCTTCTCGTCGGTGGACTCCACGGTGATGTCCTTGCCGCTTTCGCTGAGCACCTTGTAGCTGTCCACCTGCGGCTTGCCCAGGCCCTCCATCTTTATCTTGTCCTTGGTGATGGTGAGGGAGGCCTTGTCGAACATCGCGGCGATGCCCTTTTTGGCTTCCGGCTTGGCTTTTTTGAACATGTCGGTTTCCGCGACGGACTTCTTGCCGTCGAGCTGCCAGGTGCCGATGAGCTTGGCAGCGTTCGAGCCGGCCGCGCCCGCTCCCTTTTTCTTGCCGCAGGCACCGGCCGCCAGCAAGACGCTACACAGGACCGCGAGGCCGATCAGATTGCGTTTGGTCATGGACTTCTCCTCTTTGGTGGGTTGTTCGCCGTGTACCAGATCGCGGGGCACCATACGACGATCGGCTTCATTGCTCAACCCAATATGCTGGGCCCTGGCCCTCTGCGCCGTCGTCCCGTGGTATCAATGGGTTGGTAGGTTGACAACCCAGCGATGGCAGGAGGTGAGCGTATGGGTTCCCACGACTCTCCGCACTGGCTCTACGGGCGGGACACTGTGAAATCAGGGGAGGTGGATGATCGCGTCCGGACATTGCCGGTGGACTCGTCCGGTGGCGTCAAGGCGGCCCTGACCACGGTCAGCGGCGTCGAACGGTACGAGCGGCGCAAGCTCCTCGGCGAGGGCGGCATGGGGGCGGTGTGGCTCTCCTCGGATCGGCGGATCGGGCGACGGGTGGCCATGAAGGTCGTGCGATCGGACCTGATCGACCAAGTGGATGCCGTCACCCGGTTCCTGCGGGAGGCGCGGGTCCAGGGTCAGCTCGAGCACCCGGCGGTGCCGCCGGTGTACGACGTGGGCACGGACGAGAGCGGCGCCGCCTTCTTCACCATGAAGCGGGTGCGCGGCGTCACCCTCACCGAGGTCATCGAGGGGTGGGTCGAAAACGAGCCCGAGGTGCTGGAGCGGTTTACCGTGCGCCGAATGCTCACCGACTTCGCCCAGGTCTGCCTGGCCGTGGACTTCGCGCACCGCCACGGGGTGGTTCACCGGGATCTGAAGCCGGACAACATCATGTTCGGAGGGTACGGCGAGGTCTACGTGCTCGACTGGGGAGTGGCCAAGATCCTGGCCGAGCGCGATGAGCGCCAAGGCACGATCCACGGCATCGACGTCGGAGAGCTGGAGGCCCGCGCCACGGGCGGCTCCCTGCTCGGCACGCCGGCCTTCATGGCGCCGGAGCAGCTGCTGGACGAGCCCACCGCCGGCCGGCCGGGGTGTGACGTCTATTCCCTCGGGTGCATCCTGTTCGAGCTGCTGACCGGGCTGCCGGCCAATGACGGCGAGACCGTCCGCGACGTGATCACCAACACGCTGCGGGGCCTCGAGGTCACCCCGTCCACCCGGGCGCCCTACCGGCCGGTGGCCCCGGAGCTGGAGGAGATCTGCGTCAGGGCCACGGCGCGCCAGCCCGATCAGCGCTACCAGTCGGCCCGGGAGTTGCACGACGCCGTGGAGCGGCATCTGGACGGTCGACGCAACGAGGAGCTGCGCCGGGATCTCGCCCGGGTACACGCCGAGTCCGCCGCCGAGGCCGTGGTGTACATCCAGGGCGCTCCGGAAGCCTCCCTGGGCGAGCGCCGTCGCGCCATGCAGGAGATTGGTCGGTCCCTGGCGCTGGATCCTGCCAACGAGCAGGCCGTGGACGCCATGGTAAGGCTCTTGGCCCAACCCCCCCGGGAGCTACCTGCCGAGGTGAAGCGCGAGCTGGCCCTATCGGACGAGAACCAGTGGCGGTGGACGGGCAGAGTGGCCGGCGTCGCCTACCTCAGCTTGGCCATGTACATCCCCCTGATGCTGTGGTCGGGGGTGCTGTGCTGGTCCACGCTGCTGGTGTACTACAGCATGGCAATGGCCAGCGCTGTGGCCGCCTTCACCGTGGCCTTCACCAATCGCCCCAGATCATGGATGATTCTGGGTGCCGCGGTTACCAGCACGCTTTGCCAGGCGAGCACCGTGGGCTTTTTCGGCCCCCTGGTCCTCACCCCCGCCCTGGTCGCCACCAACACGTCGGGCTACGCCATCCTGCTGCGTGGCTGGCAGCGCTGGTTCGTGGTGGGATTCTCCTGCGTGATCGTCTATGGCCTCGTCATGCTGGAGCTGCTCGATATCACCCCCACCCGCTATGTCTTCAGCGCCGAGGGCATGACCATCCGGCCGGGTGCCATCGGTCTGCGGTTGGCGCCCACCGTGGTGTTTCTTGGCGTCGCAGCCCTGGCCACCATCCTGACGTCCACCGTGGCAGTGTCCCGGATCCGGGACTCCCTGACCGATGCCGAACGTAAGCTGTACCTGTATGCCTGGCAGATTCGGCAGCTGGTGCCGTCTGTGCTCGCCGGGTCACCGGGCCGCAAGCAATGACCGGTTCCTTGCAATAATACGCACAGAATCAGGTTGACGGCCCGCCTGTACGGGTGTGTATTATCGCCGTTTGGAAATATGCCGAAGTCTGGTCTCGTACGCTCGCGCGCGCAGGTCCATACTCTGGCATGCGAGAACATGGCACCTACCCATCAGATCCCCGTCGCCCTGTCCAATCGGCATTGTCACCTGAGCCGGGCGGACATCCAGACCCTCTTCGGGCCTGGCCATGAGCTGCGCGTGCAGAAGCCGCTGTCCCAGCCTGGCCAGTTCGCCGCCGAGGAGACTGTGGAGGTGGTGGGGCCCAAGGGCTCCATCCCCGGCGTGCGGGTGCTCGGTCCGGCCCGGAGCGAGAGCCAGGTGGAGCTGTCCATCACCGACGGCTTCGTGCTCGGTGCTCCTCTTCCGGTGCGGGTCTCCGGGGATGTGAAGGGGACGCCTGGCGGCCATCTCATCGGCCCCCGCGGGGCGGTACGCCTTGACCAGGGGCTCATCGTGGCGGCGCGCCACATCCACCTCGAGCCGGCCCACGCGGCGGCGACGGGGTTGACGGACCAGCAGCGGGTGGCTGTGCGGGTCCTGGGCAAGCGCGGGCTCATCTTCGAGGGGGTGGTGGTTCGCATCAGCGACAAGTTCAAGACCGAGATGCACCTGGACACCGACGAGGGCAACGCGGCCGCCGTGCGCCCCGGTGACCTGGTAGAGGTCATCGCGGACGTGTGCGGGCTGTGTCCCAACGACAGCTGCGCCATCCGAGAGGACCCGACGCAGCCGCCGAGCCGACCCTACTGCGACTTCGCCCAGACGGGATATCGCATCGTGTGACAGGACGACCAGAGCCCGTGAACAGCCCCCAGGACCAGACGCTCGACTTCGCCGCCCTCGTGGCGTTGATCACCGAGTCGGTGCTGACCCGCCTGCAGGCGTCGCCCCGGACAGATGTGTCGACGCCCGGAGGTCCCTCGCGCGAGGACCTCCCGCCGGCTGTGACGGCACGGCGTGTGGCCTGGATCCTGGCTGCGCCCTGCGGGCACCTTGCATCCCTGTGCCGGGAGGTGGCCGTGTTGGCGCGCCTCGGGCACCAGCAGCTGGTGGTCGCCTGTCCGGACGTGGTGGATGGGTTGCGGTCCACGCCGGGTTGGCCGGGCGAGGGCGATGAGCTGGGGCTGCATGTCGTGAGCCCCGAAGGGCACGGCGTGTCGGCGCTGCTGTCCAGGCTGTCCGACCAGGAGCTCGTCTACGCCGGATCCCTGGGTTGGCACCAGGCCGCGGCGTTGGCCGATTTGGATGATCGCGACGGGTTCGTGCAGGTGCTGCTCGGCGCCCTGGCAGCGGGCAAGCCCGTCTCCCTGGTGGCAGGAGAGAGCCTGGACGGCCTGCAGGGGCTCGCGCCTGGCAGTCGGGGTGCGGCGTCACCTGCCTTGTTGCGCCGGGCCCAGATCCTGTGGCGTTCCCTGGAGGGGCTCGGCGTCAGGCCGCTGTCGATGGCCGAGCTGCGGCGCCCCCTGGCGGCGCTGGAAGCCGCGGGAACCGCCCAGGGGCGTGCCTTTGGAGGGCTACTGACCGAGGGAGACGTGGAGGAGGCAGCGGCGGCTGGGCTCCGGGAGCTGAGGCTCCCGCGCGCCACGCTGGTTACGCCCCTGGCCCGGGATCGGGCACGGGCATTGGACGTGCAGATCGAGCAAGTGTGACGCGGGGCTGGCCCCGCGATGTTCACTGAAAGGTGGAGGACGCGATGCAGTTGGCTAGGGTGGTAGGCACGGTGGTCAGCACCCAGAAGACGAAGTACATCACCGGCATGAAGCTTCTCATCGTCGAGCCCATCGACGTCCGCACCCTGGAGGCCACGGGCAAGCCACTGGTCGCCGTGGACGGCGTCGGTGCGGGTGAGGAAGAGGTGGTGCTGTACGTCACCGGCTCGTCTTCGCGGCTCACTGAGCTCACCAAGGACATGCCGGTGGACGCCACGATCATGGCCATCGTTGACTTCGTCGAGGTGGAGGGCGACCAGACGTTCGCCAAGTAGGAGAGGTCGGCATGAAAGTCGAGATCACGAGCGAGCAGATGTCACGGTTGGTGGACGAGGTGGTGGGGCAGGTGAAGAGCCACCTGAGCAATGGAGCGACGATCGATGCGCCGGTCCCGCCCGAGTCGCCCCTGGCTACAGCACCGGCTTCGGCGATGTCCCATTCCGATGGGGTCTTCGCGGACGTGGACCAGGCCATCGCGGCAGCCCAGCGATCCTACGAGGACCTGGCCGGATGCACCCTGGCCGACCGCCAGGCCATGGTGGCCGCCATGCGGCAGGCCGCCGTGCGCGAGGCCGATCGGCTGGGTCGCTTCGCGGTGGAGGAGACGGGCCTGGGGCGGGTGAGCGCCAAGGTGCAGAAGATTCTGCTGGTGGCCCGCAAGACCCCGGGCACCGAGGACCTCGCCCCGACCGCCTTCACCGGGGACGACGGGCTCAGCCTGGTGGAGCCGGCGCCCTTCGGCGTGGTGGGGGCCATCACCCCCAGCACCAATCCGCCCTCCACCGTGGTGAACAACGCCATCTCCATCATCGCGGCGGGCAACAGCGTGGTGCTCAACCCGCACCCCGCAGCCAAGGGCGTGTCCAACGAGACGGTGCGCGTGCTCAACCGCGCCATCGGGGAGGCGGGTGGGCCGGCCAACCTGCTCTCTTCGGTGGCCTCACCCACCCTGGAGTCGAGTCAGGCCCTCATGCAGCACCCAGCCGTCCGGCTGCTGATGGTGACCGGAGGTGGCGTGGTGGTGAAGCTGGCCATGACCAGCGGCAAGCGGGCCGTGGCCGCCGGGCCGGGCAATACGCCGGTGATCGTGGACGACACCGCCTCGCTGACCCACGCCGCCCGTCACATCGTGGACGGCGCCAGCTTTGACAACAACGTGCTGTGTATCGGCGAGAAAGAGGTCTTCGTCTTCGGCAACGTGGCGGACCGGCTCAAGGAAGAGCTGAGCCGGTCGGGCGCCTTCGAGGTGACCGGCGCTGACCGGGATCGGCTGGTGGAGCGGTGCCTGGACCTGTCCCAGCCCGACCACCCGATGCCCTCCCGGGACCTCGTGGGGAAGGACGCCCTGGTGCTGCTGTCCGAGGTAGGGCTTTCCGCTCCACCAGACACGAGGCTCATCATCTGCGAGGTGGACGACGTGCACCACCCGTTGGTCCAGACCGAGCAGCTCATGCCGTTTCTTCCCATCCAGCGCGTGGGCGGCCTGGACGAGGCCCTGGTCTGCGCCAAGCAGGCCGAGCACGGGTTCCGCCACACGGCCGCCATGCACTCGGAGAACGTGGTCTCCATGAGCCGAGTGGCCCGGGAGATCGAGACCAGCATCTTCGTCAAGAACGCACCCTCCTACGCCGGGCTCGGCTTCGGCGGTGAAGGATTCACGACGATGTCCATCGCTGGCCCCACGGGCGAGGGGATCACGTCCGCCCGCACCTTCACCCGGCAGCGGCGTTGCGTGCTGGCCGGCAGCTTCCGGATCGTGTGATGTCGGGCGCGTCGAGCACCAACACGGCCGCCACGTCGGCTTCGGAGCGCAAGCGGGCCGCGCTGGATCTCATCCGGGACGCGGGCCTGGTGGGCATGGGCGGCGCTGGGTTCCCCACCCACGTGAAGTACGATGCCCAGGTCGACACGGTCCTGGCCAACGGTGCCGAGTGCGAGCCTCTGCTCTGGACCGACAAGCAGTACATGCTGCACTGGCCCGACGACCTCGTGCGCGGCCTGGAGATCGCCATCGAGATCGTGGGCGCCCAGCGCGGTGTCATCGGCATCAAGGGCAAGTACACCGCCGTGGTCGAGGCCGTGGAGTCGGCCATCGGGGCGCGAGGACCGGGCGGCCCGCCCCTCGAGGTTTCTCGGCTGCCGAACTTCTACCCGGCGGGGGACGAGCTCAGCCTGGTGCACCAGGTCCTGGGGCGCACCATCCCCGAGATGGGGCTGCCCCTGCACGTGGGCGTGGTGGTGAGCAACACCGCCACCCTACATCACCTGTCGCGCGCCGTGACGGCCCGCGAGCCGCTGACCTCTCGGCTGGTCACCATCTGCGGCGAGGTGCGCTCCCCCGTGGTGGTGGAGGCGCCCGTGGGAACCCCCATGGCGGACCTGGTCGCGGCGGCCGGCGGGACCACCCGACAGGACGTCACCCTGGTGGACGGCGGCCCCATGATGGGCCGCGTGGTCTCCATTGACGCGGCCATGAAGAAGACCTGCAGCGGTGTCCTGGTGATGCCCACCGGGCAGCCCCTGGTGCAGCGCAAGCTGGAAGGGGCCGACGCCAAGCTGCGGGTGGCCCGAGCGGCATGCTGCTCCTGCCAGGAGTGCACCGAGGTGTGTCCGCGCAACGCCCTGGGGCACAGGATCTACCCGCACCGGCTCATGCAGAGCGTGGCCTCCGGGATCACACACGACGTGCGGGCCTACCTGGGCTCCCTGCTGTGCTGCGAGTGCGGCCTGTGCACCGAGTATGGCTGCCCGCTGTATCTGGACCCCTGCCGCATGAACATCGAGTGCAAGCAGCTGCTCCGGTCCCAGGGGATCAGCTACCCCGATCCGGGGGAGACCGAGCCGAGCCAGTTCTTCGCGATCAAGCAGGTGCCCGCCTCGCGGCTGGCGGCGCGCCTTGGGCTGAGCAAGTACCTCGGCGAGATCCCAATGGCCTCTGAGCCCCTGCGTCCGGCCCACGTGGAGCTCGCGCTGAGCCAGGGCATCGGGCAGCCCTGCAAGCCGGTGGTGGCGGCGGGTGACCGGGTGACCGTCGGACAGGTGGTGGCCGATCCGGGCGGGCCCATCTGCGCGGCCTTGCACGCGAGCATCGACGGCGTGGTGGAGCGGGTGGACGAGGCCGCGGTTGCGGTGCGGAGGGACCCATGAGCACGAGCAGAGGCATCGTAACCGGCGGTATCCTGGGTGCCATGCCCCCGGTCGTGGAGTCCCTGGGCTGTTTGGAGACGCGATCCATCGCCCTGGGCATGGTGGCGGCCGACCACATGGCGAAGGCCGCCGAGGTGGACCTGATGATCGCGATGCCCACGTGCCCGGGCAAGTACCTCATCGCCGTGAGTGGGCAGGTGGCGGCCGTGCGCGCGTCGGTGGAGGCCGGCATGGAGCCTGCCGCCGACAGCCTGGTGGACTACACGGTCATCCCATCGGTGCACCCCCAGGTGGTGCCGGCGATGACCGCCGTGTCGGATCCGAGCCTCACCGGCGCGGTGGGGATCCTGGAGACCTTCTCCATGTGCGCGTCGGTGAAGGCGGCGGACGAGGCTGTCAAGAGCGCCGACGTGCAACTGGTGGAGATTCGGTTGGGCCGCGGCCTCGCGGGCAAGGCCTTTGTCGTGCTCACCGGCCACGTGGCCGCGGTTCGGGCGGCCATCCAGGCCGCGGTGACGTCATTGCAAGAGGAAGCGCTGCTGATCGCGACGACGGTAATTCCGTCGCCGCATCCGGCGTTGTTGGAGAAGATTCTGTAGCTCGAAACAGCAGGGCGGCCCGGCAGAACCGGGCGCGAACGCCCCAACGGAGGAGACCGATGAAGGAAGCCCTGGGATTGATCGAGACGCGCGGACTGGTTGGGTCCATCGAGGCGGCCGACGCCATGGTCAAGGCGGCCAAGGTGACACTGATCGGCCGAGAGCGCGTGGGCGGCGGACTGGTCACCGTGATGGTGCGCGGGGACGTCGGCGCTGTGAAGGCGTCCGTGGAGGCTGGGGCCGAGGCCGCGCGCAAGGTGGGGGATCTCGTCTCGGTGCACGTGATCCCGCGTCCGCACGAGGAAGTGGAGAGAATCCTGCCCACGGGCATCGTCGGCGGCGGCGGTGGTGGCGGTGGGGGCGGCGGCGGACGGAAGAAGTAGGGGGCCGCCCATGCGTATGGCCCGTGTGACCGGGCATGTGGTCTCCACCATCAAGGAGGCCACCCACCAACGGTACAAGCTCCTGGTGGTGCAGCCGGTGGACACCCGCGGTGAGCCGTCGGATTCGAGCCACCTGTGCATCGATCTGTGCCAGGCCGGCATCGGTGACTACGTGCTGATCCTGCAGGAGGGGAACTCCATACGGTTCCTAACGGATCAGCCCCGAGGGGCCGTTGACGCGGCCGCCGTGGGGGTCATCGACTACGTGGAGGCAGGCGGCAACCAGTACCCGCTGGGGGATCCTCCCGTGACCCCGGCCACGGTCCGCGCGCCCCGGAAAGGCTGACGAGTGCCCGAGCTGGACATAGCAGAGCTGGTCGAGGCGGTGACCCGCCAGGTGCTGGCCCGACTGGGCAGCGGCGGTGATCTGCCGCCGGTGTTGGGACAGGCGTACGACCCCACGCGGCCGCTGGTGGCGGCCAACTGGAAGATGAACCCCTGCGCCGAGGGGATCGCGCCTTACCTGGCCGCGCTCGCCGCGGCGAGCACCGCGGTGGACGTGGTGCTCTTCCCGCCGGCGGTGCTGCTCGCCGCGGTGGCAGACGCGGTGACGCGAGCGGGTCGCCCGGACTTCGGCGTGGGCTCCCAGGACCTGCACTGGGAGCCGGCCGGTGCCCACACCGGCGAGCAGTCCGGCGCGCTCATCCACGCCGCCGGTGGGAGGTGGACCCTGGTGGGCCACTCGGAGCGTCGTCTGGCCGGGGAGACCGACGATCAGGTCCGCCGCAAGGTGCACGCCGGCCTGGACGCGGGCCTGGCGGTGATGCTGTGCGTGGGCGAGTCCCTCGAGGCCCGGCGCACGGGGGCCACCTTCCGGGTGCTTCGGAATCAGCTCCTGGCGGCTCTGGGCGACTCGGCGCTCCAGCCGCCTTCGCCCCAGCGTTTGGTCGTGGCCTACGAGCCCGTGTGGGCCATTGGCACTGGCGAGGTGGCCACCTTGGAGCAGATCCAGGAGGCGGCGGCCTACATCCGTCTACAGGTGGCCGAGCGCTTCGATTTCCAGCGGGCGCGTGACATTCGCGTGGTCTATGGAGGCAGTGTCAAGCCGGGCAACGCCGGTGAGATCATGTCGACCCCGGACGTGGGCGGGTTGCTCGTGGGCGGCGCGAGCCTCGAGGGGGAGACCTTTCGTGCCATCGTGGACGCGTCCGCGTCCGAATTCGACACCAGGAGGCGGCAATGAAACCCCTTGTCCTCATCGGCGCCGACCACGGTGGGGTGATCCTCAAGGATCAGCTCAAGGCCTGGCTCGACAAGCAGGAATATCCCGTGCGGGATCTGGGCTCTCACGGCCCTGATCCCGTGGACTACCCGGACGTCGCCTTCCTGGTGGCGCGCGGCGTGGCGGAGGCTCGAGCCGGGGGGCAGGAGGCCTTCGGAGTCATGATCGACGGTGTGGGCGTGGCCTCCTCCATGGTGTGCAACCGGGTGCCGGGGATCCGCTCGGCGCCGTGTTGGAACGAGTTTTCCGCCAGGTCGGCCCGGGAGCACAACGACGCCCAAGTCATGACCCTGGGTGGGCGGCTCATCGGCGACGCCCTGGCTTGCAGCCTCCTGGAGACCTTCTTGACCACCCCCTTCGGCGGGGGTAGACATCAGCCACGGGTGGACAAGATCCACCTGCTGGCCGGAGAGCCGCCGTCCCGGTAGCGCGGGACGACGGGAAAGTGAGAGAGAATGCTGCTCGCGCGGGTCATCGGCACGGTGGTAGCCACGGTGAAGGACGCAAGCCTCAAGGGCATCAAGCTCATGGTGGTGCAGGTCTGTAACGAGGACGGCTCCCCCCGTGGCAAGCCGGAGGTGGCCGCCGACGCCGTGGGTACCGCCGGCCCCGGGGACCATGTGTTTTTGGCCACCCGCAAGGAGGCGGCCTTTCCGTTGGGCGATCTGGTGCCGGTGGACCTGTCCATCGCCGGGTTCGTCGACACCGTGACTGTGGTAGAAGACTGATACGAACGGACCAAATTTTGATTCGACACTCGCATTGGAGAATGAGATGAGCACGAAAGAAGCACTCGGATTGATCGAAACACGCGGCCTGGTACCTGCCATCGAGGCGGCAGACGCCATGGTCAAGGCGGCCAACGTCACCCTGCAGAACAAGGAGCTCGTGGGCGGCGGCCTGGTTACCGTCACCGTTCGCGGCGACGTGGGTGCGGTGAAGGCCGCCGTTGAGGCGGGCGCCGAGGCGGCGCGGAAGGTGGGAGAGCTGCTGTCGGTGCATGTGATCCCGAGCCCCCACGCGGAGGTGGAGACCGTGCTCCGCTAGCCGAGACAAAGCAAGTAGATAGACCGGAGCGCGGCCCTGCGGGACCGACGCTCGCGGAGGCATGGCATGGCCAACGACGATCTGATCAAGTCCATCGTCTCGCAGGTGATCGAGAAGCTGAACGGGGGCGGCTCGTCCGTCCCGACCCAGGGGGCCGGCGGCGGGGCTGGTGGCGGGGCCGGCGGCGGGGCCGGCGGCGGGGCCGGCGGCGGGGCCGGCGGCGGGGCCGGCGGCG
>Ga0272441_10009152_pt1 | contig 15403 bp, 20 predicted proteins | sample SSMProp6N_FD_193582 | JGI IMG/M metagenome (GOLD analysis project Ga0272441, IMG submission 193582) | Marine sediment archaeal communities from Little Sippewissett salt marsh, Falmouth, MA, United States - SSM-Prop-6N | ecosystem: Environmental > Aquatic > Marine > Wetlands > Sediment ... | reverse complement strand
TGTCTTTTAATCCAGATACAATCATACATAAATTTGATGAAGATTTTAAAGGATTTCATTTCTACGATTTAGCATTTTGTATTCCAAATTGGCTTGATGGTTGTGATATTGGTGTTACAACAGATATTCGTATTTTACATAAATCAATTGGTCAAACGAATCAGCAATGGGAAGAAAATCGAATACAGTTTGCTGAAAGGTATTATGATGATTTACCATTAACAATATTACCTGAATTTGAAGATATTATTGTTAATTTAACTGAACAACCAAAAGTTACCGTAATTATTCCGACTAAAAATAATTTAAAATATATTAGAAACAATATATATTCTTGGAATGAACTAGTTAATTACGATAATTATGAAATAATAATAGCAGATACTGGTAGTGATGAAGGTATTATTAAAGCATATGATGAATTTCTTAATAAGAAAATTAAACTAGTACGTTATGATTACTATAATTTTGCTAAAATTAATAATGATGTTGTAAAAAATCATGTGTCTGATGATACTGAATTAATTTTGTTTTGTAATGATGACATAAAATTGCTTAATGATGCATTAAGCAGGTGTATTGAAATATACAATGAAAATAAAGAAACTGTTGGTACAATAGGTATTAGATTACATTATGGTGATGGAAGTGTTCAACATAACGGTATTGGAATAATTAGAGATAATCGAGAACATATTCATTTAACACATATTGATTTGAAAAAAAATGTTGATTATAATACAGAAATTAATTATAATTCATTTGGAAATACAGCAGCATTTTTATTAATTAAAAAAGATGTATTTATCAATATTGGTTGTTTTAATGAAAATTATATTGAATGTTTTGAAGATGTTGAATTAAATATGAATTGTTTAGTCATGGGTTTAAAAAACATTACTGTTAGTGATGCTGTTGCATTTCATTATGAATCTGTTTCAAGAAATAAGAGCAAAGATAAACTGGAAAAATTAAATCGTGATTATTTTGAAAGATTACACCCATTTTATATAAAAAATAAGGAAATTTTAAATAAGTATATAAGATTAATTAAATAATATGAAGTTTACTAAATACGGTGTTAGTTATAACATTTTTGATGGTGAAGAACTATTAAAATATTCAATTTTACAAATCAGACATTTGGTTGATTATATTTCTGTTGTATATCAAACAGAATCTTATTGGGGAAATAAATGTTCAGATACTCTTATAGAATTATTAAATGAATTAAAACGTGATGGTTTAATAAATGATATTATGTTATATACCAATAAACAATATCCAATACCGCATCATAATCAAATCAATAAAAGAAATATTGGAATTGAATTATCAAGAAAAAATTATTGCACTCATCACATGTCAATGGATTGTGATGAATTTTATACGGAAGAACAATTTATTAATTTATTAAATTGGTATGATGATAATCCATATTTTGTTGGTTTTGCAGATTATAATGATTATTATAAATCACCCGAATATTTAATAGATAAACCACACGATACAATGGTTAGTTTATTTTTTCCAATTAAAAATAATAATTTACAATTTGTGATGAATTATCCTTCACCAGTTCTTGTTGACCCAACAAGAAGACCAAATTATGATGGATACTACATATTTGATTCGTCATTTATACAAATGCATCACATGACATTAGTTAGAAAAAATATTGATAGTAAGATAAGAAACGCTGCAAAACGTCTTAATTATAATAATGAAGCAGCAATTCAAAAGCAGATTGATTATTATAATAATTGGACTGAAGATAATCTTCAGGGTTTAAATGAATGGGGATTTTTAAAACTAAAAAAAGTTCAACCATTATTTACATTAGAAAACTTTAATAATTTGTAATAATATGGATAATTATTTAATTGAAGTTTGTAATAATTTATGTACATTTAATGAAGTTAAAGATAAAACAATATTAGAGGTGGGTAGTCGTAATGTTAACGGTTCATTTAAAAATGTTTTAATGAAACATAATCCAAAATCATATTTAGGTATTGACATTCAAAAAGGTGTTAATGTTGATGAAATTTGTGATGTTTGTAATCTTACAAAAAGATTTAATAATCAATGTTTTGATATTGTTGTGTGTACTGAAGTAATTGAACATGTTAAAGATTGGAGAAATGGAATAATTAATTTAATGAATGTAACAAAAATTGGTGGAATGATATTATTAACATCAAGAAGTAAAGGTTTTGGTGAACATTCATTTCCACATGATTATTGGAGATTTGAGATTGAAGATATACAGCATATTTTTAAAGAATGGGAAATACTGCATTTATGTAAAGATTTATTTATTAATCCAAATAATAATAAACAAGACCATTTTGGTTTTTTTTTAAAAGCAAAAAAGAAAAATAATATAATTCCTTCGTTAGATAATTATGCATTATTTAATATAAAAACAGACCCAAGACATAATCCTGTGGATAGTTGCATAAAAAGAACATTAAATTTTGAATAATATGAAATTAATAGAATATTTTAATACAAATCAGGATAGAAATATGATTGATAAATGGTTGCATTATTTTGATATATATGAAAGACATTTCAGACCATTTGTAGATAAAAAAATAAAAGTACTTGAAATAGGTATTTGGCAAGGTGGTTCACTAAAAATGTGGAAAGAATATTTTGGTGACCAAGCAGAAATTATTGGGGTTGATATCGAGTCAAGATGTAAAAAATTTGAAGAAGACCGAATTAACATATATATTGGCGACCAAGCAGATAGAAATTTTTTAAGAAATTTAATTGCTGCTGAAGGTCAGTTCGATATTATTATTGATGATGGCGGTCATTTTATGAATCAACAAATAATTAGTTTTCAAGAATTATATGGAGCAGTTAAAGAGGGTGGTGTTTATTTATGTGAAGATAATCATACAAGTTATTGGGCGAGATATGGTGCTGGTTATAAAAAACCACATACATTTATTGAGTTTGTTAAAAATCTTATTGATGAATTACATGCATTTTATAGTGAAACACCAGATTTAAAAGTTACTGATTTTACAATAAATACAACAGGTATTCATATATATGATAGTGTAGTTATATTTGATAAAAATAAAAGAGAAAAACCTTTTGCAAAAACGGTTGGTATAAAAACCATCTAAAATGAAGAGAAACAAATTTAATGTAAAAAAACAAATTAAGAAAAAAATTGAATTAAATATGGTTAGTAAATCAGAACGAAATAAATTAAGAGAACCAAATTATTCACACAAACCAATAGATGTTAATTTATTAACTAAATCAGAACGAAATAAATTAAGAATTAATGATTTTAAAAATGTTGATTATAATAAACAAATTTTTGAATTTAAATTTAATATCCATCAATTAAGTGATATCCCAACATCAATAATTTTTTCATATAAAGAAAGTTCAGAAGATAGAAAAAGAAATTTACAAAATATTTTAAAATATTTTTCACATTATCTGTCAAATAATGTAGAAATTATCCTTGTTGAACAAGACGTAAAAAATAAAATTAATTGGTTAGATAAAATTGAAAATAATAAATATATTAAACACATTTTTTTAAAAAATAATAATATTTTTAATAAAGGATGGGGTTTTAATGTTGGTGCTAAATTTGCAAAATCAAATCATTTAATATTTAACGATTCTGATGTATTAGTTTCTCCAGATATATATCAAGCATCAATAAAATTATTAGATGGCTTTGATATTATAAATCCATATAAAAATTTATATTGGTTGAATGAAGAAGAAACGATTAAATTAATATCTGGTGATAATAAAACAAAATTTAAATTAAATAGAATAATATTATCACCTTCAGTTATTAGTGGTGGTATTTTTTTAATAAAAAAAAATAAATTTCTTGAATTAAAAGGATTTGATGAAAATTCTTTTGGATGGGGATATCAAGATTATATTTTTGACGAAAAAATTAAAAAATTAAATTTAAGCGTTAAAATTGTTGAATCTTTAGGTATTCATCTTCATCATGAAGGTACACCTAAACCTGGGGTAAACAATATTGCAGATGGTGATGTATATTATTCATTTAAAGATAGAAATAAAAATATTTACGAATCATATAAAGAAATGACGGATATTGAAATTTTAGAAAAAATAAGAAGAACTAAAAGATTTGGAGAAGGAGGTATTGAAATATGAGTCAATTAATATCTGTAGTAATGGCGTATTATAATCGTAAACAACACTTAATCAATACACTTCACAGTATGGAGAAGAGTAAATATAAAAATTTTGAAGTAATTATTGTTGATGATGCTAGTGATGAAGAACATAGAATTGAGGATTTGTTAGATAAATTTAAATTTTTAAAATTATATAGAATAGAAAGGGAAAATAAATGGTATGTAAATCCTTGTATTCCAACAAACATTGGATTAAGTAATGTATCTGGTAACATTATAATAATTCAAAATCCAGAATGTTTTCATTATAATGACGTATTTTATCATGTAATAAATAATTTAAATCAAAACGATTATTTTGCATATACTACATTAAATAAAGATGTATCAACACAATTAACATCAATTAATTGGTCGTTAAACTATGAAGAGCAAATTAATAAAATAATTTTAATTAATAAAAATGATGGACTTACAAATCATTGGTACTGTCATAATATATATAGACCAATGGCATTAAATTTTTGTGCTGCTATTACAAAAAAAGATTTAATTGATTTAAATGGTTTTGACGAAAGATATGCGTATGGAATTGAACGTGATGATGTTGAATTTTTGGATAGAATAAAAAGAAAAAAAATGAATATGTTAATTGTTGATGATGTTATGGTCATACATCAATCACATAAACCATTTCAATATTCACACGTAAATACTCAAGAATTAAGGCAAAAAAACCACAAACTATATGCTGAAACAACCGCAAAAGAAGCAATAATAAAAGCAAATCCAAATAAAATAATCTTAAAATGAAGATATTGACAATTGTTGGAACAAGACCTGAATTAATTAGATTGAGTATTATAATAAAGAAACTTGATAATTTAATTAATCATATTTTAGTTTATACAAACCAAAATTATGACTATAACCTTAGTGGTAAATTTTTTGATGAATTGAATATTCGTAAACCAAACTATTATTTTGAAAAACATTCAAGTTCATTTGCAGATTTTTTTAGTAATGCAATATTAGAATTTGATAAGATAATTAATATTGAAAAACCAGATAAAATTTTAGTTTTAGGTGACACGAATTCTGGATTATTGTTAATTGTAGCACAAAAATACGGAATACCAATTTATCATATGGAAGCAGGTAATCGTTGTTATGATAATAGACTTCCAGAAGAAACAAATCGTAAAATCATTGATAATATTTCTAAATATAATTTACCTTATACTGAAAATAGTAAACAAAATTTATTAAATGAAGGCTTTCATAAAAACAATGTTTTTAAAACAGGTAATCCAATATATGAGGTACTTAATGAAAATTTAGATAAAATTAAAAATAGTGATATTCTTAATAAATTAAATTTAACAAAAGATAATTATGTTTTAGTTACTACACATCGAAGTGAAAATGTAGATAACCCAAAAATTTTATTAGATATTGTAACAGCAATTAACAAAATATCAGATAAAATAAAAATAGTAATATCTTTACATCCTAGAACAAGAAACAAATTAAAAATTTTTGATTATAATTTTACAAATAATGTGATTGTTGCAGACCCGTTTGGATTTTTTGATTTTGTTAAACTTGAAAAAAATGCTAAATTAGTAATAAGTGATAGTGGAACAGTTCAAGAAGAATGTTGCATATTTGGTGTTCCTGTTTTAACAATTAGAGAAAGTACAGAAAGACAAGAAACAATCGAATGTGGGTCAAATATTTTATGTGGAACTAAATCAGAAGATATTGTTGAATCTTTTAATATTATTATGGAAAGAAAAAATAATTGGTACGTACCTGATGATTATATGGTTGAAGGTGTATCAAATACAATAATAAACATTTTAATTGGAAAAATTTAAATAAATATGGTAAATAAAAAGATAATGATAGGTCAATGGATTTATGAAAACACAATGGGTTCAATGTCTGTTGTAGAATTAGGTGCAGGATTTTTTAATAGATTAGCGAGTGTACATCCAACTGTTAAAACAAAAATTGGTATTGAAATATATCAACCATATATTGATAATGCTAAATATGATGAATGTATTAAAATTCATGGTGATGCATTAAATTATCGAAATTTATTAATTGGTTATCAATTAGATACGGTTTTAATTGTTGATGTATTGGAACATTTTGAAAAGATTGTTGGTTATAACTGGATTAGTAATTTAAAACAAGACTTTAATAAAATATTGTTAATGTTGCCTGTTGGTAAGTATGAGCAGAATGAAGATGTTACTGGTTTTGGAGGTCATGAATATCAAACACATAAAAGTTATTGGTATTTGGATGATATAAAAAATTTAGAATTTAATTTAGAATATATTGATTCAACATATCATTCAAAAAATCACATGGGAAATATTATAAATGTAGATACTGCATGTTATTTTGGTGTGTGGCATAAAAAATAAAACTATGTTTAGTAATAAAAAAATATTAATTGATGGCGGTAGTGGTTCATGGGGAAATGAATTGACTACTCAACTTTTGGAAAAGAATCCAAAGAAAATTATCATATTTTCACGTGGGGAACTTGCACAGGTTAATATGCAAAGGAAATTTAATAATGTTAAAATTGAATATGTTATTGGTGATATTCGAGATGCAGATGCCGTTGATAGATTATTTCAACAAGGGATTGATTATGTTTTTCATTTAGCAGCACTTAAACACGTACCTGTTTGTGAAAATCAACCACAAGAAGCAATTAAAACCAATATAAACGGTACAATAAATCTAATAAATTCAGCAATTAAATATAAAGTAAAAAAATTTATTGATGTTTCAACAGATAAGGCAGTATCACCAACTAACTTATATGGGATGACAAAATCTGTTGGTGAAAAATTAACAATACAAGCAAATAATCTAACAACTAATACTGATTTTGTTTGTGTAAGGGGTGGTAATGTGTTAGGGTCGAATGGTAGTGTTGTTCCATATTTTATTAATCAAATTAATAAACAAAATAAAATAACAATTACTGATAATAAAATGACAAGATTTTTTCTAACATTATCAGAAGCAATTTCATTATTATTTGAAGCGGTGGAAAATAGTGTAGGTGGTGAAACATTTGTTATGAATATGCCATCTTTTTATATTAAAGACTTGGCAAGTGTTTTAGTTAAACATTATGGTAATTCAGATACAATTATTGAAGAAATAGGTATTCGTGAGGGTGAAAAAATACACGAAATATTAATTTCTGAACACGAATCCATAAACACATATAGTCTAAACGATAATTATTATGTGATTTTACCATCAATAAAGATTAATAAAGACTATACACATTTAGACAATAAAAATAAAGTAACGTTTACTACATTTTCATCCGCAAATAATATAAAAGATGAAAATTATTTACATAAATTATTATACGATGGTGGATTTTTAATTTAATGATTATGAAAATATTAATATTGGGACATAGAGGAATGTTGGGAAATGCCGTTTATAGATATTTTACAACAAATAATATTGATGTTGAAACATTAACCGATTTAAGATGGGATTCAAACGAATTTAAACATGCAATATTAAATTCAAATGCTAATTTTATAATTAACTGTATTGGTGCAATACCACAAAAAAAACCAACAGATGATTATTATGAATTATTAAATGTTCAACTTCCATTATTTTTAGAAAGTACTGGAAAGAAAATTTTACATCCATCAACAGATTGTATTTTTTCTGGAAAACTTGAATATCCAAATAAATATAAAAAGAATGATAATGCAGATGCTTATGATTTATACGGTAAAAGTAAAGCAAAAATTGATAGGTTAATTCAAGATAATTTTTTAAATACGAAAATGATAAGAACTTCTATTTTTGGTCATGAATTATTTGGTCATGTGTCTTTATTAGATTGGTTTTTAAATACTAATGATGATGAAGTTATAAACGGATATTCAAATTATTACTGGAACGGTATTTCAACACTACAATGGTCAAAAGAAGCAGATAAGTTACTTGGTAATTGGAATAACATGCCTTGTATTACACAATTAGGTAGTTGTGGGATACCTAAATCAGAATTTTTGAAAATTGTTGCAAAAATATATGGTAAAACAAATCAAATTAATGATTTTAAAATGGTTGTTGACATTAATAAAATGTTAGAAAGTGATTATGATTTACCATCCATTGAAGAACAACTTATTGAATTAAAAGAATTTTATGAAAATGTGTAATAAAAAAATACTTATAGTCGGAGATAGTTGTCAAGATATGTTTGAATACGGTATTTGTGAAAGGTTGTGTCCAGAAGCACCAGTACCAATTTTTAAATCCAAACGTGTTGTTGGAAATGGTGGTATGGCGATTAATGTAATGGAAAATCTTAAAGCATTGGGTATTGATTGTGATATGGTAACAAATGACATACGACCAGTAAAAACCAGATATATTGATGAAATAAGTAATCAGATGTTACTTAGAATTGATATGAAGGACGAAATATTGGAAAATGTTTCAGATAGATTAAAAGAAATTGATTTTAGTAAATATGATGCAGTAGTTATTTCTGACTATGATAAAGGATATATTAGTGAAGAAGACATTGAATATATCACCAATAATCATAACTTAGTTTTTTTAGATAGTAAGAAAAAATTTGGTGATTGGTCAAAAGGTGTTGAGTTCATTAAAATAAACGGTAAAGAATTTTATGAGAATTCAGATTATCTAACACTAAATTATGAGGGTGAATTAATTATTACTTTGGGTAAAGAAGGTGCAAGACATTGGTTTACTGATTATCCAATAGAAATCGAACATGAAGTACGGGATTTAAGTGGTGCTGGTGATACTTTTTTTGCAGCATTTGTTGCAGAGTATTTAAAAAATAACGATATTTGTACTGCAATTAAGTTTGCAAACCGATGTGCATCATGGGTTGTTACGCAAAAGGGTGTTGCTGTTATTGATAAAACAAAAATATAGATGATATCAATATTTAACATTAATAATTTAGATTCAGACTCTATTGTTGAAAAAAATGGGGTCGTGAAATAATATTACATAACGATGAAAATTATTGTGGTAAATTACTTCAATTTAATAAGGGTGCTAAGTTTAGCATGCATTTTCATTTGAAAAAGGTCGAAACATTCTATGTTAATAAAGGTAAATTAGTGCTTAAATATATTGATACAAGGAATGCAACAACATATGTTAAAGAATTAAATGTTGGTGATGTCATTGAAATAGAACCAAGTGACCCACATCAAATATTTGCTGAAGAAGATAGTGAAATAATTGAAATTTCAACACAACATTTTGATGATGATAGTTATAGAATAGATAAAGGAGATAATCAGAAATGAAAAAATTGAAAATAAAGTATAAAAACGAATTAAATATTATTAGAGAATTTCTTGAAGAAAAATATAGCGAAAATCCAAGAAATTCGTTTGTTGTTTCCCCTGTGATGTGGGAATTGATTAAATTATTGGATGATGTGAAGGAAGTTGGAATTCCTAATGTTCAAACTACACGAGTTGGAAAATATAAAAATTCATTTATTTTATTAGATGAATTTCAACAACATAATGAAATTGGTGTTTTAAGAAAATTTTTATTGGGAAATGTTAATATATATTGATATTGACAATACTATTTGTACTACAATTGGCAATGATTATATTAATTCAAAACCAATTCAAGAGAATATTGATAAAATCAACAGATTATACGATGAAGGTCATACAATTATATACTGGACGGCAAGAGGTGCAAGAACAGGACATAATCATCATGAATTAACAAAAATTCAATTAGATACATGGAATTGTAAACATCATGACTTAATTTCTGGTGAAAAACCTGTGTTTGATTTATTAATAGACGATAAGGCAGTAAAAATTAGTGATTTATGAATATTTGGGTAAACGGTTGTTTTGATATATTACATAGTGGTCATATTGACCTATTGTGGTATGCAAAACTTTATGGTGTTGAGGGATTGGGGTATCATGAAGCAACTAAAATTAATAAACTATATGTTGGATTAGATAGTGATGAACGAGTTAAATTCTTGAAAGGTGAAAAACGACCAATAAATGATATTGAAACCAGAGTAAAAGTAATGTCAAATCTTAAAATGGTTGATAGTGTTGTGGTTTTTCATGATGAAAAAGAACTTGAATATTTTATAAAAATCTTTGAAATTGACTATTTAATAATAGGTGACCAGTATAAAAATAAGTATGTTGTAGGTGCTGAATTTGCAAAACAAGGTGTAATTTATTATCCAGTAACAAATGGTAAATCCAGTACAGGTATTATTGAAAAAATAAAATCGTTATGATTGTAGTAACAGGTGGTGAAGGTTTTATTGGTAAAAATTTAATTGCTGAATTACTAAAACGTGGTTATTCTGATGTCAAATCATTAGACATCAAAACTATGTTGTTGAATGAAATCGAACATTGGTTAATTGAAAATGGTAAAGATGTTGAGTTTGTAATTCATTTAGGTGCAATTACTGATACTACAGAAGATGATTTAATGAAACTAAATGAATATAATTTTTCTTTTTCAATATTTATATGGAGTTTTTGTTCACTGTATAAAATACCATTAATTTATGCTAGTTCAGCAGCGACATATGGTAATGGCGAACAGGGTTTTGATGATGAAAAAGATATAAACAACTTAAGACCGCTTAACGCATACGGTGATTCAAAACACAACTTTGATAATTACGTACTGGATACCATATTAAGACCATCAAAATGGTACGGACTTAAATTTTTTAATGTATACGGTAATGGTGAAGAACATAAGGGTAGTATGGCTTCGGTAATGTTTCATTTTTATAATCAAATTATTGAAAATGGCGAAGTAAAACTATTTAAATCGCATAGAATTGATGTTTCTAATGGTGAACAGAAAAGAGATTTTATTTATGTTGATGATATCGTCAATACTTGTATTGACCTAATGACTTCAAGTATTGATTCAGGTATTTATAATTTAGGTACAGGAATTGCTAGGTCATATAATGATGTAGCAAAAACAATATTTAAATGCTTGGGAAAAAAAGAAAATATTGAGTATATTAATATACCAATTGAAATTAGAGATAAGTATCAGTATTTCACTGAAGCAAAGATGAATAAGTTAAGAAATGCTGGTTATAATTATAAATTCTGTGATTTAGAAACAGGTATTAACGAATACATAAAAAAATTGAAATATGAAAATCGCTAATGTTATCTATGAAAATGAATTGGTTAATCATTCAATGGTTGATTATGTTAACTACATAAAAAAATCTGTTGATTATGATAGTGTTGATAAATCATTACCTACATTATATGTGGGATGGTCATTTATGAAATCGTCAAATCTGAATGATGTAGTAATACAGAATGCCGATATACTAAAAAAGAAAATAATTACCAATGAACTTTATTGGGAATTTAGTTTTGAGGAAAGTAAAGCATCCCACATTAAAGGTGTGACAACTTTCGTTAATCTAGCACCAGAATTTTATTTTTCACCAAAATATAATTACGTAAATTTAGACCCTGTATTTTTTCAAATAAAGGATGTACAGGATTTAATGGATGTGCTACCAAAGAAAATAATGTCTTACTACAATTATAAAGATGAAATGCTATATGTTTTATCTGAAAATAAGATATGGGGCGTGAATTTGAAGATGTACGAGTACTTTCAGTTTAGTATTGTTGAAATTATAGAAAGAATTGCAGAAAGAACTGAATACAGTTTCATTGATTTAGAGGGTAATACTTACCAAAAATATTATAAATTATTTCCTAATTTTACTCATCTTAAAAGATATATTGTTTCAATATTGACAAAATGAATGTTACGTAGTATTTATAATAAATAAATTATAAGTACTATGGAAAATAATGTTGAAAAAGCACTTAATGATTTTGTTGATATTCCTGAAAATCAGGAGGATGAACAAAAAATTGGTAATGCAAAAAAAGTGATTCTTGATGAACGTGAGGGTTTGATTGAAAGAGTCGATAAGGTTTTTGTTACCAAAGATGGAAAACAATTGCTTAGAGAAAGATATTAATAACATTCATTATATGGAAAATAAGACAAATAATATTCTTTTTGAGGAACATCTCAAAAAGATAAAACATCGTATTGATTATAGGATTAATGAATCAGTGAAGTATACCCCAATTAGTAATATCGATGAATTTGATGAAATTCCAAAAATTACTAATGAAACTGGTGAGCAAGAGGATGCACCAAAACCAGAGGGTAATACACCACCTGAACCATCTAATGACCAACCGATTTCCGCAGAAACACCTGTACCTGCTTTTGATAAACAGGGTATGGATGAACCAACAACTGATGGTGAACAACCTAATACCCCAATAAATCCAATGGGTGAAATGCAACCAGAACAACAAGTTGATGATATTCAAAATGATATCATTAAACACAATATTGAAGCAATGAAGGGTATTCATGGTCAATTGGAAAGTTTAAGTGGTGTTGTACAATCGTTAAACACAAAACTAGATGTATTAAATTCTGATGTTGAAGAAGTTCGTGAACCAACAGATTCTGAAAAGTTGATGTCAAAAAAGGATGTTAGTTATCCATATTATTTTAATCTTAACGATTTTTGGAAGGGTAATTGGTTTAATGAAAAACATCAAAATGAAAATGATGGTGGAATTAAAGAATTACCTGATGGTACATTTGTTGCCGATTTTGATGATTTACCAAAAAAATCAAAAATGGATGTGCAAAACAGTTTTAATGATACAGTATAATTATGTTGATTTCATATCGATACGGTACAAAAGAAAGACTTTTTGATATGATGAAAAAAGTCAATAATATTAATGAAAGTAAATTACCTGATGATAAAAAGGCGGTAATTATTGCAGATTTTATTGATTTCATTGATGATAAATTAAATTTGAATGGTAATATGCCAGAAATTAAATTGTCATATGATGGTGATGTTGCACAAGAAATGAAATCGTTTGGAAAATATACACCAGAATCTAACGAATTACTTGTGATTATTGCTAATAGAAATTTAGCAGATGTATTAAGGACATTAGCACATGAATTAGTTCATCATAGACAAAGATTAGATAATAAAATTGAAGCAGATTCAAATAAAGACGGTAGTGATATTGAAAATGAAGCAAATTCACTTGCTGCGGTTTTTATGAGAGAATATGGTAAAAATAATCCGATAATATTTGAATAAGAACATGAAAATATACAATCCAATAGGTAGTAAGGAAAGACTTGTTGAAATGTTTCAACGAGTAAATAAAGTTAAATTAAATGAAGAATTTTCAACCAATTCTTCAAGTCAAGTGGTTGAAAACGCATTTAATCAACTAGTTAATAATCAATTAAAAATTCAAAACACAAACAATCAGATTAATGATAATGAAAGTTTTGTTGAATTAAATTGTGTTAATAATGCTGGTGATAGTATCGTTTTTAGATTCAAAGCAAGTTCATCACAAGGTGAACAAGAGGGTGTTTTTAGTCTCGATAACGTGGTATTAATTGAATTCGTACAAAAAAAATCTGACGGAACAACTTTAGTTGAAATGGATGAAAACTCATTAAAAGACTTTAATTCACAGCATGGTAATGAATTAATTGATGTGGTTAGCAATTATGTTGATTTTGATGAAGAAATGCCAGAAACTGATGAATTGTATCAAGAAGCGGTAAAATTAATTGATAAAGTACCATATAATGTGGGTACTGAAAGATTTCAAAAACACGATGCATTTGCTGATAAAAAACCAACAAATTCTGCTGTTAGGGTAGATTCGCCAGAATTAAATAGTTTTGTTAATGAAGACGAACCTGAAATGGAAGACGACCCATTAGCAATGCCTACTGATTATGATGATGTTGACATGAAAAAAGACTTAGAGAATGACTATGATGAAGTTGATAAGTCATATGTGGGTGATTTTAATGTTGATGATAATGAACCTGCACCAGATGAACAAGAACTATATAGCCAAGCATTTGAGAATTTAATGGCTAGAAATAAAACTAGTAAAAATTTGAATTACTATCCAACTAAACCTGAGATTGAGAGTGAAGTTGAGAGAATTCAAAAATCAATGAATCCAGAGCAAGAAAAGGATGAACTTGGTGTTCATATGGCAAAAGGAAAAAAACGAGTATACCCTACATGGGCAGATAAGTATTTAAGTGAGAATGATTTGGATGTTGATGCTGTTGAGAAAAGTTATTTTAATATGACATCACCAGATTTTAAAAGCGGAATTATTCAAAAAGCAATTGAAATTATTGAAAATAAGTTGGGTGCTAAAGTATTTTCTATGCCAAAGGATGAGTATAAAGCATTGGTTAAAAATGTTGCAAATAGAATATATCAAAGTGGTTTGATGTTGCAAAATGAAAGTGAATATCCATCATCATTAGAAATTCCTAAAGTAATTGAACCAAAGAAAAATTATCCAAAAGAACAAAAGAAACGTCATCAAGTAAAAAAATTGAAGGTGAAAGAAAATGATGAGAACGATGGAATGTCATTAGAACCTGAAACCGATGATATCTATAAACTTGCACAGGATAGAGAAGAACAAGGTGACCAAATTAAAGGTGGTCTTGGTGATGATAAATCACCACTTGAATTTGAACCCGAACAAATTAAATTGGGTATGAAGGTTGAAATGGAACATACTGATGACCCAATGGTTGCATTGGAAATAGCATTAGACCATTTAACTGAAGACCCTAAATATTATACAGTTAAAGATGACCCCGAAGCAAGTGCACAAGCAAATGCAAGTATGGAAGCAAGTGAAGAAGAACCACATGAAAGTGGTGCATATGTTCAAGATGGTATGGCAGGTGAAAAAGATAGAAATGAACACCCAATACCCGCAATTGACCCTGATTTTAGTAAAATGAACATGGAATTAGATTCTGATGATAAAGAATTAACCGATACATTATTAGGGTATAAACCAAAGAATGTTGGTGATGTTGATGAAGAAATTGTTGGTGCAAAAGGTGCAGAGTCAGTTGTTGGTGGTGAAAGTAGTACTAGTGATAGTGATGATGAATATAAGAAATATCAAGAATACGAAAAGAAAGAATTTAATGGTCTTCCCGATAATGAAAAGGAAGAGTATTTTAAATTATGGACAAAGTATAAGAAATAATATGTTAAAATTTTTAAT
>Ga0272441_10009151_pt1 | contig 15403 bp, 13 predicted proteins | sample SSMProp6N_FD_193582 | JGI IMG/M metagenome (GOLD analysis project Ga0272441, IMG submission 193582) | Marine sediment archaeal communities from Little Sippewissett salt marsh, Falmouth, MA, United States - SSM-Prop-6N | ecosystem: Environmental > Aquatic > Marine > Wetlands > Sediment ... | reverse complement strand
TAGACTGGAAACAAGGGGGAAACGCATGTCCGCCATTAACCAAGGCAAAGGTCCGGACAAACTCTCACAGGTGGTGGCCGACGCCCGCCGCCACATGAAGGATCGAGAAAAGACATATCGCGAGAAGGCGTTGAAAATGTATCCGCACGTATGCGGCCGCTGTGCACGGGAGTTCAGCGGCAAGCAGCTCAAAGAACTCACCGTGCATCACCGGGACCACAACCACGACAACAACCCGCCCGACGGCAGCAACTGGGAACTGCTGTGTATTTATTGTCACGACAACGAACACGGTCGCCTGGAAGTAGCCGAGGCATACGACGGCAGCTCGTCATCGACCGAGACGACTGATTCCGATTTCGTCCACAATCCCTTTGCCGCTTTAGCCGGGATGATGAAGGATAAAGATAAAGGCAAGTAGGCTGAAGGCGTCTGCCCATCGGCCATCAGTGGAACGATGGGAGCCATCCCCCCCGGCTGGCGAGACGCAACGCTTTATTTCGATCAACCCATACGGAACAGACCGGTGTCAACGCCCCTTGATAGAAACGATCTGCCTTCAATCGGAACAATCATTCCGCAGGGAATGCGTGTTTTGTTGGCCGCAGCCCTTGTCGCGCTGCTTCTGCTGATCCTGGCCGGCGCGCTGACAATCCCTTTTGCCTTCGAATCGCCGTCCATGTGGTACAAATTCGGCATCGAGAAAACCAGTTTGCGTGCTGGCAAGATGCTGGGTTTGACGGCCGGCCTGCTTATTCTCCTGCAACTGCCCTTGGCCGGTCGCCTGAAAATTCTGGACCGGATCTTCTCCCTGCCCGGTTTGATCCGCCAGCACCGCATGCATGCCTGGGCGATTGCAATCCTGGCATTGATACACCCGCTATGCGTGCTGCTTCCCGAAGGCACACTAATCGTCCCCCTGGAGATGCGCTATTGGCCCGAGTGGATCGGGGTGGTGCTGCTGGTCTTCATTTTGAGCCAGTTTGCTGTCAGCCAATGGCGTCAGTCGATGGGCATTGCCTTTCACACCTGGATGCGGTTTCACCGCATCGCCGGTCTGCTGATTGTCGCACTGCTGGTTGTGCATGTCCTGTATGTCAGCGAGTCATTCAGTGAAGACGGCTTGCCGAGGCTGGCGATGATCGGCACCGCCGCTGCTTTTTTGCTGTTCTGGCTGTGGGTGCGCAGCGCCTGGCTGCGGATGCGAAGGAAACCGTTTCTGGTTTCGCGTGTCGAACCCACCGGCTCCGATTGCACCTGCATCGAATTAACCCCGACCACGCCACACTTATTATCATACGTCCCCGGCCAGTTCGCCTGGGTTTCCTTTGCGTCGGCAACAGTTGTTCCGGAAGCGCATGCCTTTACCCTCTCCTCCACGCCCAGCCGTCCCGGGATGCTTCAATTCACCATCCGCGCATGCGGTGACTGGACCCGCACCGTGGGAGAGCTCTCAATCGGAGACCGTGCCTTCATTCAAGGTCCCTTCGGCCGCTTCGGCCACCTGCATGCCGACCCTGATCGGGAATTGATCATGATCGCCGGCGGCATCGGCATCACGCCCATGCTCAGCATGCTGCGCTTCATGGCTGACCATGGCGACCCCCGCCCGGTCACCCTGATCTGGAGCAACCGCGGCAAAGAAAATGTGGTGTTCGCCGATGAAATGGATGACCTGGCGGCCAAATTGACAGGCCTGCGCATGATTCCTATATTTACCCGTACTGCGGAAGGCGGGGAGCGGTCCGGCAGATTGGATCGCAAGTCGTTGGAAACGATGCTCAGTGGTTGCAGTCGCAGGTCGGCGGTCTTTGTATGCGGCCCGCCGCAGATGATGAAGCAGGTAAGCACAGATCTTGAAACGATAGCATTCCCTGCCCGTTTGATATTTACCGAATCGTTCGGTTTATAGCCCCCCGCAATTCAGCCAGAAGAGACTGCCCCTACTGCTTGCCATGGGTCGGTCCACCACCATTCAGGGACAGGAGGCAATTTATGAAACCATTTTTTAAACGCTCGGCCGTTTTTCTGTTTGTTCTACTCTTTTCCGCGCAAGCCATAGCTGCAGCACCGAAATGGGAACTGGATCCGGCCCACTCCGGCATCTACTTCGGTATCAATCACATTTATTCTACTGTACGAGGCTATTTCGAAGATTTTAATGGCACGGTGATGTTTTCACCCGATGACCTGGCAGGCAGTCGCTTTGACTTCGAGGTGGATGTAAAAAGCATCAATACCGGGAACAGCAAGCGGGACGGCCACCTCAATTCAGCGGACTTCTTTGATTCCAAGAAGTTTCCGACCATGAGTTTTAAAAGCACTGCCGTCAAACATGTCAAGGACAACCAATACCTGGTCCAAGGGGAAATGACGGTCAAGGACGTGAGCGAGACGGTTTCCGTGCCTTTTACGCTTCTTGGCGTCACGGTCAACCCCTTCGATGACAAATCGGAAGTGGCCGGATTCGAGGCCCGCATGACTGTCGATCGCCTGGCCTATCACGTGGGTGGCGGCAAGTTTGCCGATATGGGCGTGGTGGGAAAAGAGGTGGATGTGCTCATCACTCTGGAAGTGACCCGGAAGAAGTAAAAGCCAGCCTGCACAGGTAACCCGTTCCCGCCCGGCCGGTGGATCTGCAGATCCTCGACGACGGTTCCATGCTGGTCTCGGACAACGATGTCGGCAGGATCTACCGAATCACCTACCCGCACTGATCCGGGGAGGTGGGTGTTCGCTTTTCCATACGGCGAACTGACGCCGTGCGGGGCTCCCCCCATAAATTACGGATACTCCCAAAGCAAACTTTACCGAATCTTTATTCGATCTTTACCGAAAGTTTAAGGTCAAGGGTTATCGTTTAACCAGCGCTGCCGATATCCGGTGTTCCGATGATTTAAAGACCGGATGCGTGCGACCGCGCTGCACCTTTAACCCTCTTCCAATATAAGGAGATCATCATGGTAAAGATTCTATTGAAGACATTGTTTGCAGTAATGGTCGGATCGGTCTTGAGCATGGGACAAGCCGTGGCGGCTGAATTCACCGTCACCGTCAAGAACCTGACCAACGCGATTTATTTTACCCCGCTGCTCATCACCGCCCATGACGGCGACACCCATCTTTTCGAAACCGGTTCGCCGGCATCAGCGGCCCTGCAGGCCATGGCCGAAGGGGGCGACATTGACGGGCTGATTGAAATGGTAGGTGGTGAGGACCGGGATACCAAAGCAAATCCGGCTGGCGGTCTGTTGGCCCCCGGGGGTATCGTCAGCGACGTTTATTTCAACACCAAGCGAACCCGCAACCGATACTTGTCGTTGACCGCCATGCTGCTACCCACCAACGACGGTTTTGTGGGCCTCGATTCGCTGCGCATTCCCCGCATCCCGGGCATCTACCGATACTACCTGGTCGGCTACGATGCCGGCACCGAGGCCAATGATGAACTTATCACCGGCGGTGGGGCTCCAGGTGTTGCGGGAATTCCAGCCGACCCCGGTGGCAATGCCGGCAGTGGCGGCAGCGGTGTGGCCGGCGCCGATATAAATTCGACGGTGCACATTCATCGGGGGGTGATCGGCGATAACGATCCCGGAGGTGGCACCAGCGACCTGGACAGCACCATCCACCGCTGGCTGAATCCCGTTGCAGAAGTCATTATAGATGTCCATTCACGACGACATGGCAGAGACAAATAGATGTGAGCTGATTCATGGTTTGGCATTGATGCGCATGATCCAATTCTGGATCATCGGTAGTATACTAAAAACGGCAGCCCGCTGCTGGATATCGCAGGCTGCCGTTTTCAGAGGAGGACCGATGGTCGTCGGGAGGAATCGGTCACACGATCAAAGACATCCGAATTAAATATCGTAGTACAGGTGAAACTCGTGAGGATGCGGACGCAGCTTCACGGGGTTGACTTCATTTTCGGTCTTGTAGTCGATCCACATGTCGATGACATCCTTGGTAAAGACGTCGCCCTTGAGCAAAAAGGCGTTGTCTTCGGCCAGGGCCGCCAAGGCTTCGTCCAGAGAACCCGGCGCAGATGGGATTTCAGCCAGCTCTTCGGGCGGCAGGTCATAGATGTTCTTGTCCAGCGGATCGCCCGGGTCGATCTTGTTCTGGATGCCGTCGAGCACGGCCATCATGATGGCGGAAAAGGCCAGGTAACCGTTGCAGGACGGATCGGGGGTCCTGAATTCGATGCGCTTGGCCTTGGGCGACGCCGAATACATGGGGATACGGATGGCCGCGCTGCGGTTGCGGCTGGAGTAAGCTAGGTTCACCGGTGCCTCGAACCCCGGAACCAGCCGTTTGTAGGAGTTGGTGGTAGGGTTGGTGAAGGCGCACAGGGCACGGCAGTGCTTGAGGATGCCGCCCATGGCCCACAGGGCTTCCTGGGAGACACCGGCGTACTTGTCGCCGGCGAACAGGGGCTTGCCTTCCTTCCAGATGCTCACGTGGGTGTGCATGCCGGTCCCGTTGTCGCCATACAGCGGTTTGGGCATAAAGGTGACGGTGTGGCCGGCGATGTTTGCCACGTTTTTGAGTACATACTTGAACCACATCAGCTGGTCGGACATTTGCAGCAGGGGCTTGAATCGCATGTCGATCTCGGCCTGGCCGGCAGTGGCCACCTCGTGGTGCTGACACTCCACGTCAATGCCCAGGCTTTCGAGGGTCAGCAGCATGTCTGAACGAAGATCCTGGAATTTGTCCGATGGCGGTACGGGGAAATAGCCTTCCTTGTGGCGCGGTTTGTATCCCAGGTTGGGCTCTTCACATCGGCCCGTGTTCCAAGTACCCTCCACAGAATCGATGGCGTAGAAGGCACCGTTTGTCTGACTTTCGTAGCGGATGTCATCAAAAATGAAAAATTCCGCCTCAGGGCCGATGAAGGCGGTGTCGCCGATGCCGGTGCTCTTGAGATAGGCCTCGACCTTTTTGGCGATGTTTCTCGGATCACGGGTATAGGCTTCGCGGGTGATCGGATCGGCGATATCACAGATGAGCACCAGGGTGGGGACCTTGAAGAATGGATCGATTTTCGCGGTGGCCGCATCCGGGATCACCAGCATGTCGCTGGCGTTGATGGGCTGCCATCCGCGGATGCTGGAGCCGTCGAAGCCGAAGCCATCTTCGAAGCTGCTTTCGTCCAGTTCACCAATGGGCACGCTGAAGTGCTGCCACATTCCCGGAAAATCCATGAAACGCAAATCTACGACTTTTACGCCGTTTTCCTTTGCCATTGCCAATACTTTTTCTGGTGTCATAATGTCCTCCAAAATAATGTTGAATAGGTAAAGAAGCGCTTTTAAAAGCGTTTCGTTCGATTAAATGGCATCTGTTCCGGTTTCACCGGTACGTACCCGGATGACTTCTTCCACGGAGAAGACGAAGATTTTTCCATCGCCGATTTTTCCGGTGTTAGCTGCTTTTTGAATGGTTTCCACCACCTGGGCGGAACGCTCCGAGTCCACGATAATCTCGATTTTAACCTTGGGGATGAAGTCCACCACATACTCGGCGCCGCGATAGATCTCCTTGTGCCCTTTCTGGCGCCCATACCCTTTGACCTCCGAGATGGTCATTCCCTGGATGCCGATTTCGTTGAGGGCCTCTTTCACATCGTCCAATTTGAAGGGTTTGACGATGGCCTCGATCTTCTTCATTTTTCAACCTCCTGTTGTTTATGGCCGAGAGAGCGATAGACGTCTCCCCGAATGTTAAATCTCAGCAATTTCAAAACCGCGTTCACCGTGAAGCGCATTGTCCAGGCCCTGAATCTCTTCATCGCGTTCCACGCGCAGGCCGCCGGTCAGCACCTTGGTGACAGCGATAACAATCAGTGTCCCCACAGCAGTGAACACCGCGGTAGCGACGATGGAGACGATCTGGATCCACAGCTGCCCGGGGTTGCCGTAAAACAGGCCAGCGGCACTGTCGGTGATGGCGGGGTTGGCGAAAAGGCCCGTGGCCAGGGCACCCCAGATGCCGCACATGCCGTGCACACCGAAGGCGTCCAGTGAATCGTCGTAACCGATTTTCTGTTTCAGCACGGCAACGGAAAAGTAGCCCAATGCCCCGGAAACCAATCCGATAACCAATGCGGCGGGAAGGTTGACAAACCCGGCGGCCGGCGTGATGGCCACCAGTCCGGCAACCACGCCGGAAGCGATGCCCAATACCGTCGGTTTGCCGGTAACGATCCATTCGCAGAACATCCACACCAGGGCCGCCGTGGCGGCTGAGGTGTTGGTCACCATAAAGGCCGATGCGGCCACACCGTCGGCGGCCAGTTGACTGCCCGCGTTGAATCCGAACCAGCCGAACCACAACAGGGCCGCACCTAACGCGGTCAACGCGATGCTGGAGGGGAACATGGCTTCTTTTCCATAGCCTACGCGCTTACCCAGCATCAGCGAAAGCACCAGGCCGGCCACACCGGCGTTGATATGAACCACATTGCCGCCGGCAAAGTCAAGGGCCCCCATTGCTCCCATCCAGCCGCCGCCCCACACCCAATGGGCGATGGGGCAATAGATGAAGGTGATCCACAGGATCGTGAACACGATCCACGAGGAAAATTTCATCCGGTCGACGATGGAACCCAGCACCAGGGCCACGGTGATGCCGGCAAAGGTCATCTGAAACAGGGCGAACACGTAAGTAGGAATACTGCCGGACAGGCTGTCCACGCCGATGCCGCTCATGAAAAAATGCTCGAAGCCGCCGATGATGCCGCCTTTGCTCGAGCCGAAGGCCAGGGTGTAGCCCCACATCATCCAGATAACACTGGCCAGGCAGTAGGAGACAAAGGTCATGGCCAGGGTGTTAAGCAGGTTTTTGTAGCGCGACATGCCACCGTAAAACAGGGCCAGTCCCGCCGGGGTCATCATCATGACCAGGGCGGTGGCGACGATCATCCATGCCGTGTTGCCCGTATCCAGCACATCTTCTGCAAACGCCGGGGTGGCGATCAATGCGAGTATCAATGTCAGCCAAATCGATTTCAATTTCATCATGTCCTTTTCCTCATGGGTAGGTTTCCGTCTTGAACTTCTTCTTTCCGGTTCCTCCGCGAACGTTGTTCAGCCATGGATTGGATCATTACCCGGGAGAATTTCCTGGATGGCTGCCTTGACGGCTGCTACCTGCTGCGGTGCGTCCACCTTCTGGCCGTCAAAATCCCTCACGTAAAACACATCCACCACCTGGTCCACCTTGGTGGCGATCTTGGCGACCCAGATATCCAGACCGCACTTGAACAGCGCATTGGTCACCCGGAACAACAGGCCGGGAAAGTCAAATGTCACCACCTCGACAATGGTAAAAAAGCTTGATGTTTCATTGTTCACGACGATCTCTGTGGGTCGTTCGGCCGTGTAAGGCTGGATCGGTGTCGCAGTGTTTTTTTTACGGTTCAGCTTTTCACCCAGATCCAGCCGGTCTGCCAACGCATCCTCGAGGTTCCGGCAGGCTTTTTTCCAGCGCTCATCTTCGAAAATCGGATCCGGTGGTGGATTAACTTCAAAAACGTCCAGGGCAATGTTATTGCGCCAGGTAAAAACCTGAACATCCAGGATATCGATATTGTTCAGGGTGAAAACACCGGCAATCCTGGAAATAAGGCCGGGCCGGTCCTTGGCGCAAATGGTCACGGTGCGGGTATCCGCACCCGGAAATTTTTCGACGTGCCACACAAACGGCCGGTCTCCGATTTTGGTGAAAAGCTGCAGATGTTTCGGGATGTTCCCGACAGGGGTGTAGAGCATGTACCGGGGAGACATAAAGCTGAGCAACCGTTCCAACTGGTCCGGCGCCATTGCCGGGGGCAAGGCGTCAACCACCGCCTGCCGCTTTTTCTCCACGGTTCTCACGGCGCGGCCAGTGGCCAGTTCGCCGTGCTCGAAAATGTTGAGGACTTTGAAAAAAAGATTTTCCAGCAGTGAAGCGGTCCAGTCATTCCAGGCCTTGGGGCCGGTGGCCATGGAGTCGGCAACGGTGAGCAGATAGAGCATTTTCAGGACTTCGGCCTTCTTGATGATCCGGGCCATGGCAATGGCCGTCTCCTCGTCGTTGATGTCTCTTCGTGTGGCCGTCAGAACCAGCAGCAGATGATGCTCAACGAGAAAGGCAACGGTTTTGGCATCCGCCGGGCTGGCGCCTTTCTCCAGGAGACTCTTTTCCACCAGGACGGCGCCGCGTTCGGAGTGGCCGCTTTTAGGTTCTCCTTTGCCGATGTCATGGAGCAGGGCGGCCCACAACAGAACCTTCTTTTTTTTCAATTCTTTATACAGACTGTGGGCAAGGGAGTCTGCCTCGGCCCCCGCATCGGTGTCGAAACCTCTCAAAATTTTTATGGTGTAAAGCAGGTGTCTGGCCACCGGGTAAAGGTGATACTGGTCGAACTGGATCCGATTGACCACCGATTTGAACTCCGGAATGAAGCGGGCCAGAAAACCCGTGTACAGCATCTGGTTGAGCACTTCGAAGGCCCGGGAGGAGCGGATCAGGATCCGCTCGAACTGCTGAACCACCTTTGGATCACGCCGGAAAGATGCGTCTACCAGATGCGCGAAATCTTTAACCAGCCGTTTGGCTTCGCTGTTCAGCGGTGCCCGCTGCGCGGCGCTTTCCGCAAAGATATCGATCAACAGATGCGGGTTGTTGAGGATTTTTTCCGGAGAGACGAAATTGAGCATTCCCCGATTGAATTTAAGTCCCTTGATCTGGGTGGTCTTGAGTCCTTTGTTCTTTCTTTTGAGACGTTTTTTTTGTTCCATTTCGTACAGGAACATCTCATGCTGCTGCTTCACATATTCCATATGACCGTGAAGTTCGCCCAACAGGTGTTCCACTGGCACGTGGCCGTTGACTGCCGGTACCCCCATGACTTCCGCCAACTTGCGCTGTTGTTCCAGATGAATCTGATCGCTTTTTCGATTCATCATCAGGTGAAACCGGTTTCTGACGTTCCAGATGAAGGCAAGGGCGTCGGACAGGCGTGTGAAATCATCATGGGAAAAATAGCCATAGTACTCCAGATCCCGGCGCTGTTTGATACCGGACTTGATCTTGGCGATCCACAGCATGGTGTGGTAGTCACGCAGTCCCCCCTGCCCCTCCTTGAAGTTGGGTTCCAGCAGGTAGGACGAGTCGCCGAAACGTCTGTGCCGTTCCCGGTTGGTCTCCACCAGCCATGAGATGATCGTGTCGGGTTTGAGATTGATGAATTTGGTACGGATCTGGTCCATTAACTTCATGAACAGCGGAGACATGCCGCAGATGAAACGGGCATCCAGAATAGAGGTCAGCACCTCGAAATCCTTGCGTGCCATGGAGACACACTCTTTGATGGAACGGGTGGCATGTCCCACATCCAGCCCCATGTCCCATAACGGATAGACGATCTCGCGCACCAGATCTTCAGCCACCCGGGGAACCTTTTTTTCGAACAGGAACAGCAGGTCCACATCCGAGTAAACGCATTGCTCCGCTCGACCGTATCCTCCTAAAGCCACCACTGCATAAGGGTTTTTAGCGATGTCCATCTTCGGACCCACGATGCTTTTTTCGTAGCGTTGACGGAAATAGTCGTCGATGAGCCGGGCATTGTCATCCAGAAAATCAGGCGCTTTTCCCGCCAGAAGTTTATCGATGAGCTGTGCCCGCCCATTTTTCAGGGCCAGAGAGGCATCGGCGTAAAGATTGTGAGGGGCCGTATCGATCAAATTCATATCCTTCGTATTTTATGACAGGGATTACACAGAGCAACCCGCGTGCCAGCCGGCATAGTTTATTTATTATCCAATAATAATAATATTTTGTATTCGCGTATGTGGTTTTTCGAATTTTAAAATGAATTTCAAAAATGTAATTATATTTTAAATAAAATTACATTTTTGGAATTGAAGGATTGAAAACAAAATTGGTCACCGACTCGGCAATACCGACTGAAAATGCACCTCGAAGCAGCGGGACCAGCCGCTTCAAGGTGCATTTAGGGGAGGAACAGAAACAAACGGTATTGTTTAAATGCTACCCAACGGTATCGATCAGGATTGGGTTGCCGGGCTGGCAGACCCAACGTAGCTGGGGATTCCTGATGAGGGCGGCCCGGAAATGGATGAGATACCCCCGTGTGTGGACACACCGAAATCCGGATAAGCGATACCGCCGTGCTCGGCATAATCTAACCCTTCCAGTTCTTCTTCCGGTGAAACCCGCAGGCCGATGGTCTTGTCGATCAGTTTGAACATCACCAGGGCCGCGGGGAAGGTCCAGAGAAAACAGGCGGCGACACCCATTAACTGCACACCGATGATGCCGGCGGATGTCCCGCCGATGTTAAAGATGCCGGCGGCCAGGGTGCCCCAGGCACCGCAGACCCCGTGAACGGAGACGGCACCCACCGGGTCGTCCACCTTGATTTTGTCAAAAAACATGACTGAGAAGACCACGATGACGCCGGCGGCAGCCCCGATGATGATGGCACTGGTGGGCGACACATTGGCGCAGCCTGCGGTGATGCCCACGAGACCGGCCAAGGCGCCGTTGAGGCTCATGCCCACCTCGGGTTTGCCGAATTTCATCCAGGAGACGATCATGGCCAGGACGGCTCCGGCGGCGGCGGCCAGGTTGGTGTTGACGAATATCATGGCAATGCTGGTGTCTGCCGTTGTGGTGGAGCCCGGATTGAATCCGAACCATCCCAGCCAGAGGATGAATACACCTAAAGCCGCCAGGGGGATGTTGTGACCCATGATGGGTTTGATTTTACCGTCTTTGGTATACTTGCCCAGGCGGGGGCCGAGCACGATGGCGCCGGCCAGGGCTGCCCAGCCGCCGACCAGTGGACTACGGTGGAGCCGGCAAAATCGATGAAGCCGAAGCCTTCCAGCCAGCCGCTGCCGTTGAGCAGGCTGCCCCAGGCCCAGGAACCGAAGACCGGATAGATCAAACCGGAAACAACAATACTGTAAAGGATGTACCCGGTGAATTTGGTCCGCTCCGCCATGGCGCCGGAAACGATGGTGGCGGCGGTGGCGGCAAACACCACTTGGAACATCCAGAATGCCAGCACCCACGGATCACCGTCGGGTGTGAAGTCGCTGAGAAAAAAACCGGTGGTGCCGAACCAACCGGTGGAGCTTGCACCGAACATAAGTCCAAATCCGATGGCCCAGAAGGCAATGGAGCCGATGGAAAAATCCATGAGGTTTTTCATCATGATATTGATGGAGTTCTTGGCCCGGGTGAAACCCGCCTCAACCATGGCAAAACCGGCCTGCATGAAAAACACCAGTGCGGCCGCCACCAGTGTCCACAGGTAGTTGGCGTGGGTCTGAACCAGATCGATGGCTTCCTTGTTGGTCAAAACGGTGGGTTCGGGATCGGCGGCCACGGCAACCGGGGCAGTCATCAGGGCGACCAGTATCAGCAGGATCAACGCTTTCAGTTTCATTTTTCTCTCCTTGTAAAAGTAGGTATGGTAACAATTATAAAATGCTGAATAGCTTATATCGCATCCTTGCCCGACTCACCGGTGCGGATGCGGTAGGCCCCTTCCATGGGCATGACGAAGATCTTGCCGTCTCCCACACTGCCGGTGTTGGCCACCTCCGAGATGGTGGAAACCACCTTGTCCACCATGTCGGAATCCACAATCAGGTCGATTTTGACCTTGGGGACAAAGTCGGTCTGGTATTCGGCACCGCGATAGATTTCCTTGTGACCACGCTGACGACCGAACCCTTTGACCTCGCTGATGGTCATCCCCGCCACACCGATGCGGTTTAGGGCATCTTTCACATCATCCAGTTTGAACGGCTTGATAATCGACTCAATTTTTTTCATTGATGACATCTCCTGTTGACTAATAAGGTTGGTCTATCCTGGTTATTGGCTGTTGTTTGCATGACTATTGAGCAACTGCTGTGCCATCATTGCCGGAGTGTTATTTAACCCTTTGTAATAATGTAAAATTTTAGCTTTTTAGCCGATTGCCTACCCGTAATGCTGCAGAACATTTATGTAATATTGAGCAAATTAAAAATACAATTATAGTAATAAATAATATTAAAAATACAATTATGTTGTTTTATTATTTCTGCCCTCCGGTATTGTTTTGCGACAACCGTGTCCGGCGCCCAAAGATCGGCAATCAGACCGTCGCCATGCTCATAGATTCCGTGAATCGCCCGGAATTTTTGGCTGAACCGCAGTAGCGATCGCATTCCCCGCCGCTTGTCGGAGCGAAGCAGAGATACCGAGCAACGGTGCGGCGGGGTTAGGAAGTCAACGGGGAATCGATTCACATCCTTGCGGTGCTGCGCAGCGCTTCCGTTACAGGCAGAACATTCCCCTCGGCTTTCCGCGGGGAGGGTTCAAATTATGGCTTGAATTTTCTTCAGGATCTCCATAAGTTATTTCTTCGCCCTACGACAGCTTACGACGCACCCGTCCTTAGCACCCATGAATCCGCCGTAGAATAAGGAGAAAAATCGATGACCATCGCACACAAGATCAACGACATCATGGCCAAATCGTCATGGATTCGCAAAATGTTCGAAGAAGGGGCCAGGCTCAAGGCCGAGCATGGTGCGGAAAAGGTGTTTGATTTCAGCCTGGGCAATCCCGTGCTTCCGCCACCGGAAAAATTCAACGAGATCCTCAGGGACACGGTGGATTCATGCGGGCTCGGCGACCACTGCTACATGCCCCAGGCCGGTTATCCCCAGGTGTGCGTCTCCATCGCCGAGTATCTGACCAAGGAGCAGGGCGTTGCCATCAGCTGCGATGAAATTATCATGACCTGCGGGGCTGCCGGTGCACTCAATGTCATCTTCAAGGCCCTTCTGGATCCGGGTGACGAAGTGCTGACGCCCTCGCCCTGCTTTGTGGAATATCGGTTTTATGCGGACAATCATGGGGGTGTCCTGAAAATGGTGAACACCCGGCCGGACTTCAGCCTTGATCTCGAAGCGCTGGGCGGCGCCATTACCCAGAAAACCAAAGTGGTGCTGATCAATTCTCCCAACAACCCCACCGGTCAGATATACAGCAAGATGAGCATGGATGCGCTAGGGCGGCTGCTGGTTGAAAAAGGCCGCGAGTATGGCCACATCATCTATCTGGTCTCGGACGAGCCCTATCGAAAGATTGTCTTCGATGACGCCCAGGTGCCGTCCATTTTCCAAAGTTATCATGAAAGCATCATCGCCACCTCCTATTCCAAGGACATCTCCATTCCCGGTGAACGCATTGGCTTTGCCGCGGTGAATCCTGCCGCCACCCATAAAAAAGAGCTGATGGCCGGCATGGCGCTGACCAACCGGATTCTGGGTTTTGTCAATGCGCCGGCCCTGATGCAGCGGGTGGTGTCCTGTATGCAGGGGATGAGTGTGGACATCGGCGAGTACAAACGCAAAAGAGACCTGCTTTGCGACGGCCTTGCCGATGCCGGCTATGATTTCATCACGCCGCCGGGGGCCTTTTACCTGTTTCCGCGAACGCCCGTCGCCGATGATGTGGCTTTTGTCAAAGAGCTGCAGCAGGAGTTGATTCTGGTGGTTCCGGGCAGCGGCTTTGCGGGTCCGGGACATTTTCGCATTGCCTTTTGCGTGGATGACCGGACCATCGTCAATGCCATGCCGGGGTTTAGGCGGGTGATGCAAAAATATAAATGAGTGCCCAACCGGAAACGGCATCTTGCGGCCCAGATCTGTGTTCTCGGGTTATTGAAATCCTCAACGCAGCGCTGCTACGCCTGCGGTTTCAATAACCCTGCGGCCTTGATCTGAACCACAATCTGCCATTTCTGGATGGACACGGAGACATCGGTGGTATGTTCAGTCAAAGTAACGATGGTGTAAAAGGAGGAGCGATAAATGAAAATTTTGAAGATCGATCATTTAGGCATTGCGGTGAACAGTATCGACGAGGGCAAGAATTTCTGGTCAGGCGTGCTGGGACTGGATTTCGAAGGCGCGGAAACCGTTGCCGCACAAAAAGTCACCACGGCTTTTTTCCCCGTGGGCGAGAGCGAAGTGGAGTTGCTGGAATCCACCGCTGCGGACGGCCCGGTGGCCAAATATATCGAAAAGCGGGGGCAGGGCATCCAGCATGTGGCTTTCCGTGTCGAAAACATTGACGAGGCCCTGGCCGAGTTGAAAGAAAAGGGTGTGCAGCTGATTGACCAGCAGCCCAGAATCGGCGCCGGTGGAGCCAAGATCGCCTTTCTGCACCCCAAGGCCACCAATGGCGTGCTGGTGGAGCTGTGCCAAAGGGATTGATCTATAGCTCCTTTTAAATGAAGAGGATACGTATCCCAATCAGGGTCGGTTTTTCGTAGGAGCGGCTTCCAGCCGCGATAAATAAAACCAGGAGCACCGCCATGGAAAAAAAATCCTCCCCGCCCGCATCCGCGCATCCCATGTTATCCCCCTTGCCGCCGGACCGCGCCAAAAAAGGAAAGGTTGTGTCCGCTGAAGAGGCCGTTCGCATTATCCGGGACGGAGATACCGTCGCCACCGGAGGCTTTGTGGGCATCGGGTTTCCCGAACAGGTTGCCATTGCCCTGGAATCGTATTTTCTGGCGCACGATCGTCCCCGGGACCTCACCTTGGTTTATGCGGCCGGCCAGGGAGACGGCAAGGAGCGGGGGCTCAACCATCTTGGCCATTTAGGCCTGGTCAAGCGCGTGGTCGGTGGTCACTGGGGATTGGTCCCCAAGCTTCAGCGGCTGGCCCTGGACAATAAAATCGAAGGCTACAACCTGCCCCAAGGCGTCATTTCCCACATGTACCGGGACATTGCCGCCCACAAGCCGCGCACCATCACCACGGTCGGCCTGGGTACTTTCGTCGATCCCCTCAACGGCGGCGGAAAAATCAACGACATCACGACCGAAGATCTGGTGGAACGGATTCAGTTCGATGGCAATGACTACCTGGCCTACAAGACCTTTCCCATCAACGTGGCCATCCTGCGGGGCACCACCGCCGATACCGACGGCAACACCACCATGGAGAAGGAAGCCCTGACCCTCGAAGCGCTGGCCATCGCCACGGCTGCCCGCAATTCCGGCGGCTTCGTCATCGTCCAGGTGGAGCGGGTAGCCGGCAGGGGGACCTTGAATGCCCGTCAGGTCAAGATTCCCGGAATCATGGTGGACTGTGTGGTCGTCTCTACTCCCGAGCACCACTGGCAGACCTTCGGCACCCAGTATGACCCCTCGTTCAGCAGCGAAATCAAGGTGCCGATTCAATCCCTGCCGCCCATGGAGATGGGTGACCGCAAGATCATCGCCCGGCGGGCAGCCTTCGAGCTGGTGCCCAACAGTGTGGTGAATTTAGGGATCGGCATGCCCGAAGGGGTGTCCAATGTGGCCAAC
>Ga0272441_10009150_pt1 | contig 15403 bp, 11 predicted proteins | sample SSMProp6N_FD_193582 | JGI IMG/M metagenome (GOLD analysis project Ga0272441, IMG submission 193582) | Marine sediment archaeal communities from Little Sippewissett salt marsh, Falmouth, MA, United States - SSM-Prop-6N | ecosystem: Environmental > Aquatic > Marine > Wetlands > Sediment ... | reverse complement strand
TTCGGAGTCGGATAACCTCCGGGTCCGGGTTGGGGACCTCGATTCCAACCGTGGCCCGCCCCGGGATTCTCTCGATCCGCACCGATTCGGTCCGCAGCGCCAACGCCAGATCCTCGGAGAGATTCTGGACCGCAGAGATCTTGACCCCGGGCTCGAGCCGGAACTCATAGGTGGTGATGACCGGTCCCGTACGGATGTTCACCACCTCGCCGCGGACCCGGAATTCGTGGCATTTCGTGGTGATCAGCTTGGACATCTCGATCATGGCGTCGGAGTTCCGCTCCACCCCTTCCACCGGCTCGTCGAGAAACTGCAGTCTGGGAAGATCGTACTCCTCGAGATCGTCGACGAAGTCGAACTCCTCCTGCACCACGTCTTTCTTCTGAGCCGCAGCCGGGGAGGATTTCTTCTGCGCCGGCCCCTTCCGTGAGGACCGCCGCTTGGGCTTCGAGGCCGCCTCGTCGGCCTCGTCGGCCGATTCCTCGCGCAACATGGCCATCTTTCGGACGATCCTGAAACGGCCCTTGCCCTCCACCTGTTTGACCGTGATCGAACCCCGGTAGTCCTGTTCGGCATCGATGCGTTTCAATTGCCGTTCGAGAACCTTGCGACGGTTCTGCTGTTTCTCCTGTTCGCGTTTTCTCTTGGACCGCTCGCGGCTCCGGCTCGTGAGGTGGCCGCGCACCTTGCTGGAGACCGAGTCGGCAATCGTGGCGGCGGAACCTCCCGAGACCATCAACGCCCCAAGCAGCAGAAAGAACAGGAGAATCACCAGCCGGCCCACCGGACCTGCAAAGCCCCCGAGAAGATCGGATTCGGCGAGCCCGATCAAACCACCGCACGATATCCGCCCCTCCCGGAATGGAAGGTCGGTGCTGAACAGAGCCGCGATCCCGGGAAGGGTCAGCAAAATCACCGCCCAGCCCGCCAGGGCCAGTCCCGGGTTCACAAACGGTCGCTGGCGGAGCATCCTCCAACCCATCACCGCCGCCAGTGGCGGCAGCAGGAAGGCGGTCACGCCGATCAGGCTCAGCAGCGCGGCCGACAGGGTGGCACCCAGCCAGCCGGCCCAGTTGTTCGGGCTCGAGCGCAGGGTGGACGCATGGAATGGGCTCGGGTCCATCGGTGAATGGGACATCAAGGCGACCGCCACCAAGACCGCACCGAGCAGAAGTGCGACCGCGCCGGCCTCGCGCAGCACCCGCTCCCGCATCAGAAGATCCCCGCTTCAATCACCAATACCAGGATACCCAAAGGAATACAGTACCAGGCGAATCGGTGGAAGGTACTGGCCGAGACCATCTTCAAGACGATGATCAGCGCCAGGTATCCCGACAGCGCCGCCGCCACACCACCCACCACGCAGGCGAGCCAGAAGCTGCCCGGCACCGAAGACAGTCCATCCCGCTGGGCCAGAAGCTCGAAGAGGGTCGCTCCGGCGATGGCCGGCACCCCGAGAAGGAAGCTGAATCGGGCGGCCCAAGCTCTCTTCAGACCCGAAGCCAGTCCCGCCGAGATGGTGAACCCGGATCTGGAGAGTCCCGGGAAGACGGCGATGCCCTGCACCAATCCGATCGCGATCACCTGCTTCCAGGTGGTGCCGGTCTCACCCCGATCGCCCCCCGTCATGAACCGTGTGGATGCCACGACCAGGCCGGTCACGACCAAAGCCGCCCCAACCCACGTCGGCTTTTGGAACGCCTCTGTGGCCACGCTTTTCAAGGCAAAACCCACCACTGCCGTCGCGACGGTCCCGATGATGAGCAAACCGAAGATGTGGCGCCCCTCGCGGGATGCCAGCCACCGTCGAATCTGGTCCCTCTCGTACCAGACAACCGCCGAAGCGGTCCCCACGTGAAGCATGGCGTCGAACAACACGCCCGGTTGATGAAAACCCGGAATGACGGCCTGGGCCAGCGCCAGATGACCCGAGGAAGACACCGGCAGGAACTCGGTGAACCCCTGGAGCAGACCCAGCAACACGGCAAAACCCAATTCCATCCTCAGGGCCTCTCGGCAAGCCACGGCCCTGTGGCTGGGGGTGGAAGTGTCGACGGAAGGACCAGCATAACCTTAAGAATAGTATCACTTTGGGACGGATTGGTGTGACCCGGCCGCGAGTCACCCCGGGGAGCGCTTTGGCAGAACGTCGCATCCCTCGGAGGTGCCCGAGAATCCTCACGGGAAGCGCGACGGGGATGAGGGCGCGACGGCGAAACCGCGGCCTATGATCGAGCCCCGTTTCCTTTCGCGCCCATCTCCCGACCGCGCTCCCCGAGGTTGCCCCCTCTGACGATATTTGGGACTCGTCGCGGCACGCAGCCAGTTTGGCCTCAACCCAAAATCGTCAGAGACGGCACGCCCGCCCATCGCGCCCTTTCACGACCCGGGTGGGTGGGTGGGAACGTTCAACGTTGAACGTGCAACTCTCATCCGTCAGCGACTCGAGGACCGAAGCCCTCATCACTCGGCGATCTGCTTCGCTAACGCAATCCAACCGTCGAGTGAGGCGTGACCCGGCCGGCACTCTGGATCGCGTCCGTTGACACATCGCGGCGACGTCACCAGGTGGGCACGGTCGCCCAACCCGGGAAAGGGTCGTGGGTGAGGGTCCAGCCGGTGGGGTCCTCCTCGTCGCGCACGACGCGGAGGTTGGTGAGGGTCTTGAGCTTGGCGATGAGCTCGTCGTGCGGCAGGGTGTGCAGCGGCGGCTTGGAGAGGTCGGGCATGGGCCAGATGCGGACGGTCCCGTCGTCGCCGCCCGTGGCAATCCACTGCCCGAGCGGGTCAGTGTCAACTGACCAGATCCGCCCTTTGTGGCCGAGCAACAGGTGCGGTTCCTCGCCGCCTGCAGACCCGACACGCAACACGCCCTCTTTGTCCCCGGTCACCACGACGGTCCCCGCCGCGTCCGTGGCGATGGCCGACACTTGATCTCCGTGGCTCGCAAGGTGAGCCGCTGTGCCGGCCTCCAGATCAAGGAGGATTGCACTTCCTGGCGCGCTCCATGAGAAGTACGCCAAGTCGATGAAGGCTATCCGTTTCTCGTCTCCGCTGATCGCGAATGTGAGGCAGGTCCCTTCGAGGACGAGCTCGGATGTACCGTCTTTCGGGTCAGCGATTGCGAGTCCGGATTCGTCAGCGTAGGCGATGCGACCGTCACTCAAGAACCGTGGGGCAACAAAGGCTCCTCGGCCAAGGGGCTCGAATGAGTTGACGCGCTCCAGCGTGTCGGTCGCGAAGACGTCGAGAACGAATCGGTTATCTGCTGTGCGCCCCGTCACGCCTACTAGGCGTCCCTCGGCGCTGTAGGCAGCGCCATACGCAGTCAACCGATTACCGACTGGCGACTCTTGGGTCCCATCGAGTGGGATCACCGCTGCACCGCGGATATCACGAGCAGCCAGTATCCTCGAACCGTCCGGTGACGGTGCAAGAAAGCGAATCGCCGAGGACCCCCGGGTTTGGCCCAAAACCTGTCCTGCGGCAGGAACCTCCCCTTTCAACGGGGTGATCCATACGACGCCGTCCGAGCAGCCCGATGCAAGCCACTGGCCGCTCCGCGCGAATGCCACGCTCCAAACGGACTTCTGATGACTGCGGATGACCGAAGGGTACATTCGGCTGAGCGGCCACACCATCAGCCCGGATACGTCCGCGGTCGCCAACCACCTGCCCTCCGGGTGAAACGAGTGATGCCAGTCGATAGCCACATCGCCCCGTCTCAGAGCCAACGGACCAGAGTCTGCGGGCGCGGCCAACGACCACAATCGGGTCGTTTGGTCCGCGCAGTTCCTGGCGAAAAGTCGGCCGCGTAGGTCCCAACCCCACGGCTGCGTCAGACCAGGGTCACCCGCCTGCCCGACGTCGATTGTCCGCAGGAGCCTCCCGTGACCATCGGAGAACGAGTACACCCAGATTCTCCGAGCACCGTTCTCCTCTGTGCGCACCGCCAGCATGGGCTCGCCTCCGAAGAACCCTACCTTGAGGATGCCCTCGGGGCCGCGAAGGACCACCGGTGGGCTCGTGGTTGATGGATCCCAGATCCTGATTTGGCCATCGAAGCTCGACGTGGCGACGAATCGTCCCTCCGGATCCACCGCCAGCTGGTGCGCTGTGCCTTCGTGCCGGCCCAGGAATCGAGGTTGTGCCAGCTCGTGCTCGCCAATCCGGCAGACCGAAACAGCGCCGTCCTCCACAGACGCACACAAGCGTCCCGTGCGAAGGTCGATGGCAACCGGGCGATAACCGGAGAGATCGAGCGTGCCGAGACGCTCGTGCGTGCCGTCGAAATTGAAGGCGTGGATCGTAGGTCGGTCATCTTCCCAGACGAGCGCGAGGCAACGATCGCGGTTCCACCCGACCACCTTCGTCGCCCGAGCGGGAGGCGGAATCTGAACGTCGCAGAGCTTCCTCCCGTGGGGTATCGACCACAGCACCACACGTTGAGGGGATGCCGATGCCAGCTCCGGCTTGGAAAACACGACAGTCCCCTCTGGATTGACGATCGTGGAAACGAATTGGATGCCAAAGTCCTGGTCGAAATCTGTCCTCGTACCGTCACTGGCTACAACTCCCACCTGCGGTTCGAACTCACGCTGCATCGACTGGACGAGCCAGCCACCGTCCGGCGTGAACTCACAGGAGTAGCTCGCGTCTTGGTTGATGACGAACGCGGTCGGCCCCTCCCAGAGCGCCCGGAGGGCGAGGCGCCGTGCTTCGGGGGTGTCGGCGAGTTCGAGGCTTGCGATGGCGTGGGCGAGGGTGGCGGTCGGGTAGTCCTCGAGGCGGAGCTGGCCCAGGGCGAGCAGCTTGGCCGCCTCGGCTCGGCGGGTCTCCCGCACGCTGCGCTGCCACAACGCCCCAACGACGACGAGCACGGCCAGCAGCACGCCGAAGACTGCAGCCGCGGCCATTCTGCGCCGTCGCCGTCTGCGAGTGGCGAGCGACGTCATGGCGGCGGCGAAGGCCTCCTCCAGATCGGTCAGGCCCCCGGGATAGTTCGCCTGCCAGACCGCGAACTCGCGGAAGGCGTTGCCGGTCCACAGGTAGTCCCTCGCACGCTCGTGGTCGTCCCACAGACGCGCGGCCTGGCGCAGCTCGTCCCGCAGCCGGGCGCTGTCGGCGTCCTGCGTCTGCCAGCGGACCAGCCGCGGCCAGCTCGTCAGCAGCGACTCGTGAACGATCTCCACCCGCCTCGTCGGTGCTTCGTCCCCCTCCCGAAGCTCGTACGACGTCAGGAGACGGGAGTCGATCAGGGTCCGAAGCACCTCCTCGGCGCGCGATTCGCTGCGCGAATCGCGAAAGACCGAGAGGATTTCATCCCATTCTCTGACTGCGCGGGTCGCCTCGGAGGTGACGAGGTTACGGAAAACCTCCCGCACAATGGGCAGTTTTTCGAATCCGATGCGCTCCAGGGTTTGCTCGGCGTGCTGTGCCAGCGCTCCGGCCACGCCGCCGATTCGGTCGTAGGCCTCCTCTGTCAACACACGGCGGTCGCGGTCCCGCTCCTCCCACAACCGCTGAATGGCGAAGGCGAGCAGCGGCAGGGCGCCGCGTTCGCCTGCCACCTCGCCGATCATCCGGTCCACCAGCACCTCGGTCTCGAACCCGACTTGACGCCGTGCAGCCGGCTCCTTGAGGGCCCGGCGCAGCCCCGCAGCGTCGGGTGGCCCGAGCGGGGTCAGCGACTCGAAGATTGGCGAGATTGGAGGGTGCGACTGGCAGTAGTGCAGGAAGTCGTCGCGCAGCCCCAGCACCACGTGGACGTCGGCGGCGTCCACCAGCCGCCGCAGCAGCGCGATGAATCCGACCTGGACCTCGGGCGGGTTGAGGGTGAAGAGCTCCTCGAACTGATCGACCACCAGCACTGCGTCGCTGAACTGCCCTCGCCACTGAGCGACCACGGCCAGGGCGGTGTCGGCATCGCTGAACCCCAGCAGCCGCGCCATCGCGGCCGGATCGCCGGCGTGATCGGACGCCAGCGCGCGGGCGAGGGATAGAGTTGGGTTCTCGGCCGGGGTGAAGACCACCACCCGCCATCCGGGCGGCGCCCGCGCTGCGACGCCGGCGCGCAGCAGCGAGCTCTTGCCCACTCCCGAGGGTCCGATCACTGCCAGCAGGCGGCGGGAGCTGATCTTTCGCCACAGCGCCGCGCTCTCGGCCTCCCGGCCGAAGAAGCGGTCGGCGTCAGATTCAGTGAAGGCTGCGAGTCCGGGATACGGATTGGGCTTGTTCTCCACCGGGGCCCGAATGTCCGGCTCCGGCCGGGAAGCCTCGGCCGCCATGGTCACCGGACCCACCTCGGCGATCAGCCGGTAGCCGCGCTTGCGGATCGTCTCGATGTAGCGGGGATTCTGGGGGTCGTCGCCAAACGCCCCGCGCAGCTCGGCGATCCGGTTGACGACGGTGTTGTCCGACACGAACTCCGTTTGCCACACCGTGTCGAGGAGGTCGTGCTTGGAAACCAGATCGCCGGCATGGTCCACAAGGCACAGCAGCACGTCCATGGCCTTGAGCTCGAGCTGAACCGTGACCTCGCCCCGTGACACTCGATTGAGCTTGGGCTCGACGAGCCACTCCCCGACGAGGAAGGGCCGCCCCTCTTGAACGACCGTCTCAAGTTCTGTCGACACGCTGGGATTATTGTAGCGGGCGGGATTGGAAGATTGAAGATCGAAGATTGAAGATTGGTGGCGACCCGGTCGGGGCGGCGGGAAGTGGATGATTTTGGCCATGGCGTCTTTCGAGTCGAAAGTCGAAAGTCAAAAGTCGAAAGTTCCCGCTCACCCTCCCGAGTCCGCGTCCGAGTCCGCGTTCGGGAGGGTCCAACGTCAAACGTCTCACGTCGAATGTCGAAAGTCCCGGGGGCCGGGGGCCGAGTGATTGAAGATTGGCGCCTGATCAGAGGGCAGAGGGGGAAAGGGGCAGAGGCGAATTGAATGTGGTATGAGGAATGCGGAAATCCGGGCTCACGACCGTCGAGATCGGTTTTCCGAATTCCGAATTCCGAATTCTCGTCCGCTCCTCTGCTCCTCTGCCTTCCCGACACGGCACCGCTGTCGAATCAGGTTTTCGAATTTCCCATTCCGAATTTCGAATTCGCCCTATTGGGGCAAGATCGTCGTCGGATCACTGGTCACGTTGTCGAGCACCGAGCCGTAGCAGTAGAAGGCGACGTTCGCCATTGGCGTCCACACCTCGACATAGCCATTGACCGGCTGGTAGTCCTCGAACAGCCGGTTGACCTGGTCATTGCTCCACGCTGGCAGCGCCATCGTCTCGACGCCGAGCGAGGTTCCCTCCCTGTCGAACAACTCCAACCTGATGGCCAAGGTGGAGCCGGTGGCGTTGACGCAGCCGACGTTGGTGCGCATGTCGTCGTTCTCGGTCGCGAACAGGATCCGCTTCCGCTCGCCGGAGGTGATGAAGTCGTCGGTCGCGACCGCGGGCATCGCCTGGCCGTAGGTGCCGGACGGCTCGCCGCTCGGCGTGTTGTAGATCCGGCTCATGGAGAGCAGGTCGGAGCTCGTGGACAGCAGCGCGAGCGCTCCGAGTGAGTTCGGCTCGAGGCCGAAGACCTCGGACAGCACGTTGGCGTAGCGGACGCTCATGCCGGCGCCGAGGCTGAAGATCTCCGAAGTCGTGGCGTCGCTGTTGTCCTCCCCACGAGGCAGCCACATGAGCTGGTACTCGACCGGCTGGCTGCCGGCGTTGCTCAGGTCCACGTCGGTCGTGAAGAAGGCGCCCTCGGCGCCCGCGGCCACCGCTGCCGCCGGGATGAACTGTGAGTGGTTCAACGCCGCCTCTCCTGGGCCGTGATCGGAGGTGGCGTAGTTGAGCCCCTGACCGTAACCGAGGACGTACCACCCATGCCACGTCGACCCATCGAAGACCACGGGCATGTTGAAAGCGTCCCGACTCGCGGTGACAACCGGGTTGCCCCGGTGACGGCTCCAGCTGATTCCATCGGTCGAGAAGGCGTATCCAATCGCCCAGTCAGGGGGGGAACCTCCCGAGTACCACATGTGGTAGAGGGTGCCGTCGAAGATAACCCACGGATCTGCGGCTTGCGAATCCCAGGCTCCCGGGTAGGACTGCTCGCCGAGGACAGGTTCCGGATGTTTGGTCCAGTGGATGCCGTCCGACGATTCAGCGTACCCGATCACTCCGGTCGATCCGTTATGGCCTGTGTACCACATCTTGAAGGTCCCACCGTCGAGGATGACCGCACCAGGCCTCACCTGGACGTCGTCCCAGGAACCGGGCGGCCCGACATCGAGCACGGGGTTGCCTTCGTACTTGGTCCACGCGGAGCCGTCGGGAGAGGTGGCGTACCCACCCTGGATGAGATCTCCACTCGTCGAAGCCGTCCCCGCATACCACATATGGAACTCAGATCCGTCGTACATGACGGCAGGCGAGGGGAACCAGAACCAGCGGTCCCAGGCACCCGGCTCGCCCTGGGTGAGCACCGGGTTTGCCGGGTCCATGGTCCACTCGACCCCGTCGGGGGATGTGGCGTGGCCGATGCCGTTTGCTTCCAGCGGGTCATCGAATCCGCCGTACCACAGGTGGTACGTATCATCGATTCGGATCACGGAGACAACCCAACGTCCTCCGTCGTCCCACGCCCCCGGCTCCCCCGGGGCCAAGACCGGGTTGTCCGGGGAGTCGACCCACTCGGTTTGGGCCACGGCAATCCCGGCAGTGCACACCACGATCGCCACCATCAACGCGACTTTCTTTCCATCCATGACTTCCTCCCTTCGGTTTCGAACTTGCGATCAATGTGGTGCCCCGCCGCGGGAAGAACATCAGGGAAACCCCCGGTTAATGTGCGAATCCACCCGGTCGCCTCGAGTGAGGATTCACGATCCACGGTGCCAGGACCGACAGTTTGGCACTTTTGTCCGATCCCGCTCACCCACGGTGCCAGGACCGACGATTTGACGTTTCGCGCCCCAAGGCCACCTTGCGACCGATGAGGAGGGCTCGCCACGTGCCTCGTCGTCCGCGTGTCTTCGTCGAAGGGGGCATCTACCACGTCTACAACCGCTTCGCTCGCGGGGCGGAGATCTTCTGTGAGGATGGCGAGGGCGACCGTTTCGTCAGACTCCTGAATCAGTCGTGCAGCCGTGACGGAGTGACCGTGTTCGCCTGGTGTTTGATGTCCAACCATTACCACCTCGCGGTCCGTATGGGGCCCGTGCCGCTCTGGCGTACGTTTGGGATCGTGCAGGCTCGCTTCGGACGTGACCACAACCGCCGTCACGTTTCCAGCGGGCCATTGTGGCAGAGCCGTTTCAACGCGCGGCTGGTCGAGGACCCGGGCTATCTGGATCAGCTCATCGCCTACATCCACCTCAATCCGGTCAGCGCCGGCCTCGTCAGCGATCCTGCCGACCATCCCCTCTCGGGGCACAATGAGCTGATCGGCAGGGACGAGTGCACGCTCGTTGACAGGCAGAGTGTGCTGGCGACCTTTGGTGGGACACTGCGAAGCGCGCGACGTAGGTATGTCCGGGCGCTTGCGGCAGCGCGCAAAGAGGAATGGCGGATCGAGCCGCCCGGCCGACTGCCCTGGTGGATCCGCGAGCCGGACAGGCCGATCAAGCCCCCGCATCCATCGGCCTGGGTCGACGAGCTGGGCCGAAGCACGGGACTCGAACGCGCTCGAGTCGACGCACGGACCTTCCTCGAGGCCGCTTGTAGCGTGCTTGCCGTCACACCGCAGCAGCTCGCAAGTCGATCGTCGGAGCGTGCGCTCACCCGATTGCGGTTTCTGGTGCTGGCGCTCGGTGTCGAGCGGTGGGGGCAACGCACCAAGCAGCTTGCGGATCTCCTCGGCCGCCGGGCTGACGTTGCGAGTCGATGGGTGCGTTGGGGCGGGGAGCGGCGGCAGATGGAGGTGGGGTTTCGTCGCGATTACGAGACGCTCGACTCATCTCTCGACGAGATTTTCAAGACGGGACAGCGCGACCTGCCCGGAGGATAACAATGCAAAAGTGTCGGCCCTGGCACGGGGTGAATGAGGGAATGCCAAAGTGTCGGCCCTGGCACCGGGAGAGGAGTTGTCAGTCTTCGATCAGTGCGAGGCGGATCCAGTCGTTGAGCGACAGCATCGCGGGCCGAAGCTCGGGATCGAGGCCTGCGGCGGTCACAGCTTCCGCATCGCAGAGGGGGCGGACGGCATTTGAGAGCATCTTTCGTGGTTTGGTCAGCGCACGGGAGGCCAGGCGCAGGCCGCGCTCGAGGTCCTCCGGATCGTACGACGAAGGATGAAGTCGCAGCGTCACCACGCTCGACATCACCTTTGGTCGTGGTTTGAAAGCGCGGGGGGACACATCGAAGGCTATTTCTGCTTCGGCCCACGCGGCCCGCTCGAGGGCCAACAGACCATGGTTTCGATCACCGGGCTCGGCGACGATGCGCTGCGCGACCTCCCGTTGAAGCATCACAACCAGCCGGGTGAAGAGGTCGTGCCGCGGCAGCAGCCGCCGCAGAATCGCGGTCCCCACCGAGTAGGGCAGGTTGGAGGCCACCTGCCATGGCGCGTCGGACGCCAGAATCGGATCCAGAGGATCGTGCAGGGCGTCCGCGTGGATGACCTCCACCGGCTCGTCGCGATACCGGGCGGCGAGGTCCGCGGCCAGACGCTCGTCGAGTTCGAGGGCAACCAGACGACCGAACCGCCGGCGCAGCCCGTCGGTGAGCGCGCCCCTGCCGGGACCGATCTCGAGCGCTCGCCGGGGCTCGTCGTCGAGAAGACCGACGATCCGCTCGGCGACGTCGGTGTCGATCAGGAAGTTCTGCCCGAGACGCTTGCGCTTGGGACGACCCATACATCAGTTCTCAGGGAGCAGGGAGCAGAGAGCAGTGGGGCCTCTCCAGTAACCCCGCCGCAACACCAGACGTCTATCCAACTGCCAACCGCCAACTGCCAACTGCTGGCTGATCATCGGCGGCACGCCTCGGCCAAGGGGGTCGTGAATCGCTGAATCGCGTCCTCCAACCCCGCGGAATCTCCGTGGCGGGCGACCCGGTCGACGATGGCCGAACCGACGACGACCCCATCAGCCAATGCCGCCACCTCGGCCACCTGTGCCGGCGTCGATATACCAAACCCCACGGCCACCGGCAGACGGGACGCCTTGCGAACCATGGCGATGTTGTCCGCCAACTCGGGGTCGAGCCGTTTTTGGGTCCCGGTCACGCCGGTCCGCGAAACGAGATACAGGAATCCCCGGCCGTGGCGTCCGGCCGCCTTGACCCGCTCCCGGGTCGAGGTCGGCGTCACCAAGAGAATCGGACTCAGGTCGGATTTCTTGAGGTCGGATTCGAAATAGGCCATCTCCTCCACTGGAACATCGGTGAAGAGAACGCCGTCCACTCCGGCGGCGGCCGCATCGAGAGCGAACCGATCGACGCCGTATCGGATCACCGGGTTGGAGTAGCTGAAGAGAACCACCGGCAGGTCGTCATTGGCCCGGATGGAGCGCACCGCCTCCAACACACCAGCCAAGGTCGTCCCGCTGGCCAGGGCGCGTTCGGCCGCTCGCTGGTTCGTGGGGCCGTCGGCGATGGGATCTGAAAAGGGAACCCCCAGCTCGAGGATGTCCGCTCCGGCCCGCCGCAGGGCGCGAGCCAGACCCACGGTGTGCTCGAGATCCGGATCGCCGGCGGTGATATAGGGAATGAAAGCCGCCCTGTTGGCCTTTCGCGCCGCCCGAAACGCGTCATCGATGCGACGCATGACCATCCTCCACCGTGGCCACCTCAGCCAGGTCCTTGTCGCCGCGCCCCGACAGGTTGACGATGAGCTGCGACTCCCGCGCCATGCCCGGGGCGACCTTGATGGCGTAAGCCACCGCATGGGCGGATTCCAGGGCAGGCACGATGCCCTCGGTCTCGGCCAGCACGTGAAATGCCGCCAGCGCCTCACCGTCGTCCACCCGGGTATAGGTAACTCGACCGGTGTCGTGCCAGTTGGCGTGCTCGGGCCCCACCGCGGGATAGTCCATGCCGGCCGACACCGAATGGGTGTTCAAGACCTGGCCGTCATCGTCCTGGAGGAGAAAGGTCCGTGTTCCGTGGAGCACTCCGGGAGCCCCGGTTCCACCGAATCGTGCGGCATGGTCGCCCGGCGCCGGTCCGCGGCCCCCGGCCTCAACACCCACCAGGCGCACCTCCCCGTGCGGCAGGAAGGCCGAGAAGATCCCGGCGGCGTTGGACCCTCCGCCAACACAGGCCACCACGAGTTCCGGAAGAGCCCTTCGCTGCTTGCGAAATTGTCTGATCGCTTCGCGGCCGATCACGGATTGGAAATCACGGACCATCATCGGGAAGGGATGGGGACCCAGGACCGATCCCAGGATGTAGTGGGTCGTTTTGACGTTGGTCACCCAATCCCTCAATGCCTCGTTGATCGCATCCTTGAGCGTCTTGGACCCGGCGTCCACACCCACCACATCGGCGCCCATCAGGCGCATCCTGAAGACGTTGATCTCCTGGCGCCGCATGTCTTCGGTGCCCATGTAGACGCGGCAGCGCAGCCCCAGCAACGCTGCTGCAGTGGCGACGGCCACCCCGTGCTGACCCGCTCCGGTCTCCGCGATCACCCTTTCCTTGCCCATGGATCTGGCCAACAGGCCCTGACCCAACGCGTTGTTGATCTTGTGTGCCCCGGTGTGGCAGAGATCTTCCCGCTTGAGCCAGATCCCGGCTCCTCCAAGCCGTTCCGACAGCCCACCCGCCTTGAACAGCGGAGTCGGCCGCCCCACATAGGTCGACAAAAGGTCCTCGTAGGTCTGTTTGAATTCGCGATCGCGCCGGCTCTTCCTGAACGCTCGATCGAGCTCGGCCAAAGGCTCCATGAGGGTCTCCGGAACAAAGACTCCTCCGTACTCGCCAAAATAACCTCGGGTGTCGGGTAAACGCTTCATTACCTGTCCAACGCTTCGGGGTGAATTCTCATTCGCCACCACCCCGGGCAGCCGCCGTTCGTGCGTTCGAAATGAACGCCTCCACGAGATGGGGCGCCTTCTTGCCACACGCTGATTCGACTCCTGAGGAGACATCCACCAGTGCCGGTCGGAGCCGTTGGACCGCGTCGGCCACATTGTGGGCACCCAACCCGCCAGCCAGACCGAACCGCAAACCGTCGGGGGGTTGCCCCAGGGCGTCCCAGCCCCACGCCTTGCCGGAACCGGCCCCCGGGTCGAGCAGCGGCAGGCAGCGATCGCTCAGTCTAAGGGCCTCGCTCCACGCGCCGCCGGCGTCCGGCCGCAGCCTCCGGATCACCCGAGGCCCGAGGGCCTCGAGATATGCATCCGGTTCGTCGCCGTGCAGCTGGATCCAATCCAGGCCCAGGAGATTCCGGAGATCCGAGATGGTCTCCAGGTCCGCATCACGAAAGACCCCGACGGTCTCGGCCCCGACAATCTCCCTGACCCAGCCGGCATCGCCGGATCCGACCATCCTGGGTGTCCCCGGAACGAAGATGAACCCGACGAGATCGGCGCCGGCGGCGATGGCCATTTCGGCATCCTCGCGGCTGGTCAGACCGCAGATCTTCACCAACATCGTCGATCTCCCGGATCGGGCAGAACGACGCGGCAGGCGGGGGGCGGCTTCGTTCTCATGATGGACGCCGACCCTCTCCCAGGAGATCTCGGAGCGCCAGACCCGGGTCCTCGGCGCGCACCAGATGTTCGCCGATGAGGAAGCCGTCAAAGCCCGCCTCGCTCAGTCGGAGGAGATCACCACGATTTCCAATTCCGCTTTCGGCGACCCGGATTCGGTCCGGCGGGATGACGTCCGCCATCTGTGCGACACGTTCCAGGTCCGTGGCAAAAGTCGCCAGGTCGCGCGCATTGATTCCGATGATCTCGGCCCCCGCATCCACCGCGATCCGCGGGTTTTCATCCGCGAAGAGCTCCACCAGCGCGTCGAGCCGGAGCTCGGCGGCGAGTTGCAGTAGCCCGTTGAGCTCCGCGGCGGTGAGGAGCCGCTGGATCAGGAGCACGGCGTCGGCACCGGCAGCCGCGGTCTCCAGCAATTGGCGCTCGTTGACGATGAAGTCCTTACGCAGCACCGGCAGTCGGACCACGTCGCGAACCCTCGGCAACCAGGCTGGATCGCCGCCGAAGAAGTCCGGTTCGGTCACCACCGAAATCGCTACGGCACCGGCCCCCTGGTAGGCCTGGGCCAGAGCCGCCGGGTCGAAGGGCTCGCGCAGCACGCCCGCCGAGGGCGAGACGTGTTTGCACTCGGCGATCACGGAAACCCCGGGCACGCCGAGCGCGTCCCGCAAGGACCGACGACCCGCTCGTTCTCTTTCCTCGACGGCGCGTTCGGCCGCCTCGGCCAGATCTGGCGCCGGTGCATTGTGGCGCTGGCGCAGGAGGACGCTCGCCACGATCCGATCGAGCACGGAATCAGGCATGTCCGGCCAGCTCCGTCGACCTCTCGGCCAACGCCCGCAGCTTGACGAGCGCCGCTCCCGAACGGAGCGTCTCACGAGCCCGATCCAAACCGTCCCGAAGACCGGTCGCTTCGCCCGCCACGTACAATGCCGCCGCCGCGTTGACCGCAACCGCTTCGGCCGCCGCCGAACGTTCCTCCCCAGCAAGAATCTCCTCGAGCCTGCGCGCGTTGTCCTCAACCGTCCCGCCTTCGAGCGATGCCGGTCGGTCCGCCTCCAGACCGAGCAGGTCGGGGTCGGCCACCCAACGACCGGAAACCTCCCCGTCGACCACCTCGATCACCGCCGTGGGCGCCATGGCCGAAACCTCGTCGAGCCCGTCATCGGAATGAACCACGAGGGCGTGGGTCGCGCCCAACTCGGCCAGCGCCTCGGCGACCAATTCCTGGACCCCACGACCCCACACCCCAACCACTTGCCGGCGCACGCCAACGGGATTGGTCAGCGGCCCCAGAAGGTTGAACACGGTTCGCACAGCCAACGCTCGTCGCACCGGCATCACCGCACCCATGGCGGGGTGAAGCCGCGGCGCGAACAAAAACGCGATTCCGATCTCGTCATGCAGCCGGCCCAGCGCCTCCGGCTCGAGATCGAGCCGCACCCCGGCGACCTCGAGAACGTCCGCGGATCCGCATCGCGACGACACCGATCGGTTGCCGTGCTTGGCAACCGGCACGCCGCACGCCGATGCCAGCAGCGCCGCCGCGGTGGAGATGTTCACCGTATCGGCACCGTCGCCGCCGGTGCCGCAGGTGTCCACCGAGAGTCGTGATTGCCCAACCGGGACCGAGAGCGCCCGTTCGCGCATGGCTCGGGCCGCGGCCGCCACCTCCCGCGCGGTCTCGCCCTTGGCCCGCAGCGCAACGAGCACGCCCGCAACCACTGCCGGATCGCACCGCCCGTCCATAACGTCTCCGA
>Ga0272441_10009149_pt1 | contig 15404 bp, 10 predicted proteins | sample SSMProp6N_FD_193582 | JGI IMG/M metagenome (GOLD analysis project Ga0272441, IMG submission 193582) | Marine sediment archaeal communities from Little Sippewissett salt marsh, Falmouth, MA, United States - SSM-Prop-6N | ecosystem: Environmental > Aquatic > Marine > Wetlands > Sediment ... | reverse complement strand
TCCACTGCCCGTTGGAATGACGAATTCTCCGGCGTTGATTGTGCCGTCGGTGATGGTCAACGTGCCGGCACCGCCGCCCCAGCCGAGTTCGAACTCGTTGGCGACGGTCACGGTCCCCCCGCTCATCGTCCAGATGGCGTAAGAATCCATCCCATCGCCCCACCAAATCCATTCGGCGACGTCGAGCGTTCCGCCCGTCATGGTGAGCGTGGGCTCACCCGCCGCTTCGTTAAAGATTCCTTTGGCCAGGGCTACGACCCCTTCCTGAATGATCGGGCCGTTCGGTGCCGCCGCAGCGGGCACGTCGATCCGGACTTCGTCGTCCAAGGTCGGGGGTCTGCCCAGATCCCAGTTGGCGGCCGTGCCCCAGAACTTGTTGCGGCCGGCGCCGGTCCACTGGATGTCTTCAGCGATGCTGATAGACCCCAGCAACAAAATTAAGGATGTGAGAAAAAGCAGTTTCTTAAACATAATCGTCCTCCCTTCATAGAGAATTGGAAAAATGAAACGATACTTTGGCCACGCACCAAGTCGTTTGTTTCACAGACCGGAAACTATATGGGGATTCCGGATTCATATGATCTTCACATAAGCAGTAAAGAATCCTTACCGAAACCCATGCCTCTGAGAAGATGACGTTGTGATAGGGCGTACTCTTCAGCCGCTTCCATACGAAATCTCTCTCCGAGCCATGGGTACCAATCAGGGACTTCACCTCCTGATGTCCACCTTAATCCAACCCTGTTCCTCGCGTTCGAAATATCCAGGCGCCTGCCCGGGCAATCCAGATGTCTTTTGCTTTATTTTGTGAAATCCGTTAACACCCTATTAGCCACATACACTTTATTACCAGATTGCCCGCACATCTGTCAAGGAAAAAATCTAAAATCCCGGCATGTGGGGATGGGAGACGTCGAATATAATGACAATCGAGCCACAGAATAAGAACTTAAAATGACTTGTTTGAGCACAGGTCCCGTCTGAAATCCTGTCAATTGTCCTATTGCGATATGTGTGCATCATTGTACAATGCTGTCCTTTGATGAATAAAATAATTTCCACATTCGCTCGTCGGGAACGTGCAGGCGTCTGGCCTTTGTATGGCGCGGCGTTTGCGATGGCGATCAGTCTCAATATATTGTGGACGGTCATGCCCTTTATTATACGCAATATCGGCGGAACCGAAGAGCACGTTGGGTATGCCTGGGCGGCCAACATGTTGGGGTATTTGGTCTGCTTGATGTTTGCCGGAACCCTGTTAGGCCACCTCAAAGCCCGGTATGCCACCCTTACGGCTTCGGGGGGTATGTTCCTGGCCACCGTCGTAATGATGGTCGTGGTTTGGTATGTTCTGGCCCATCACCAACTCGGCAACATTTCGCTGATATGGACCATCATTGCCTCAGGCATCCTCGCGGGCGCGGCGATGTCCCTGTTCTGGCCTTTTCTGATGGCCTGGGTCTCGTCGGATTACGAAGGGAGGATTTTAAACCGTCGTCTTGGCACCTACAACGGGATGTGGTCGGCCGCCGCCATCCTGGGGCCTTCGATCAGTGGGGTATTGGTCGACAACAGCACCCTGAGCCCCATCGCGGTCAGCGTGGTGGCTTTAGCGATCTGCTTCGTCCTGCTGAGTGTCGCCCATGATAAGTCTGCCGGTTCAGCCGCTACGGCCAAACGGATCGAGGATCCGGAAATCCGTATCGACGAGTCCGTCCGGGTGCGTTTCATATGGATGGCCCGCATCGCCTTGTTCTGCTCATGGGTTTGCCTGGGAGTGTCACGTTCGCAGTTTGCACTGTTGTTTACCGGTTTGGGATTCTCCGAAACGCAGTTCGGCATCCTCATCACGATTTTTGGGATCTGCAACTTCCTCGTTCTCACCGGCGCCGGTCGTTTCGGCTTTTGGCATTTTAAGCTGAAGTTTCTTTTCGGCGCCCACCTGATGCTTGCCGTCCCGCTTTTTGCCGTGATCTTTGGCCGCACGCTCTGGGGCTTCGTTCCGGCGTTTATGGTCATGGGCGCCTGCTTTGGATTTGCCTACAGCTCACACCTCTATTACGGCGCTTGCGGATCTCGCAAACGTTCCGCCCGGATGGCCATACACGAGGTCACTCTCTCGCTCGGTGTGATCGTCGGATCAGGAGCGGGGGGGTATCTTTCCGGCAATGTCGGGGCGTACTCACCTTATTGGTTTGCCATCGCTGTTCTTGCTCTTGGCTTCGGAACTCAGGTTATCCTATGGTTTGCCCTCAAGCCTCAACATTACGGATAGACATTCTTAAAGATCGGGATGAAGCGGGTAAACAAGAACGGAAAAAGAAGTCGGAGGCGGGAACGTTTTATCATCCGCTGGTGATTCTCATCAGAGCCAAAACGCCTAACATACCAAGCACAAGCAACGCGGCTCGGAGTATGCGCATGAGTTGAGTTCTGGGTTTCATGTAGCGCCAAATAAATGCCCAGATCGTTACGATCAGCGTTAAGCGTAGAACAAAATGTGCAAGGCTCATAAACATTTATATATATTAACCTATTTTAACATTAAAGTCAAGCAAAAAATCCCTTATATTAACCCTCGTGTTGGCAGGATAGTGGGAGGAATACTCGAGCAGTAACGTGTTAATTGGGGGGGGTGTTTGTTTTCTATATGTCTCTTTAGTTCCTTTCGGAAACTAATTGATCGAACAATTATTTGGGAAAATAAAAAAAACTATTGCACTTCCTTGGAGCCGATGACGGGGAAATTCACGGATGCAGGTGGGGGATTAACGTCGATTTCAATATTGATAAGCTGTTTCCTGTATAACACTCGTTCGGTTCGGGTTTGATCGAGACCGTTATCGGTGACCATGATTTCTCTTTAATTTGGGCACAAAGATTAAAGTAATGAAAAAAAACAAGCCGAACAGAATACGTGAACGATTGTGACGTAGTGTTTAGTGTATTACGAAACTCAAAGAATGATTAGGAGAGTCGAAGATGCATTATCTGGAAGAAGTGAAGAAATGGCTTGGTGAGATTACAGAAATCTTTTTGTTGCTGATTGCCTTGGGCGTGGTTGTTGAGATCCTTTTCGGCCAAACCGTTCCCTTTTTCGGCGGGGTTGTGAGCAATCTCACGGCACTCATCGGGTCGTTCGGTGAAAATGGCCTGGTGGGTTTGATCGCACTGGGGATCATTCTCTACCTGTTCCAAAGACGGAAAGTCTTTACACAGCAGCATCAGCAGTAATTCGTTTGCCAATCGCGAATCCGGCAAACAGGAGAGCGTTTGTGTCGTGACGGTATCGAAGCGGGACGAGATGCCGTATATGCGAAGTTCTCAAGACGTGTCGTGTTCGTCGTTTGTCAGTTGGACTTCACGGAGCGTAGTTTCTACGCTCCGTTTTTTTTCTCTCAAGCGAAAGTTTCGAGTAGGAGTCGAGGCCTATGGAACGGCGTTCATTTCTTAAGTTGGCCGGCGGCGCTTGCACGTCGTCATTTCTAAGCAGCAACACGTTATTAGCCGGCACGCGCAGCGCGCATACAGCAGATCAAGGCGTTTGGATTGACCGCGAGCGGCTTCAACATAGAAACCGGAATCGCTCGACGGTGGTCTGCCAAAACGGAATGGTCTGCTCCAGTCAGCCTCTGGCGACGATGGCGGGCGTGGATATCCTCAAGGCCGGCGGCAATGCGATCGATGCGGCCATTTGCACCAATGCCATGCTCGGCCTGGTCGAGCCGATGATGTGCGGGCCCGGCGGCGATCTTTTCGCCATCGTCTGGAACGAGAGACAAAAGAAGCTCCTTGGCTTGAACGCCAGCGGCCGGGCGCCCTACGATTGGAGCATAGAGAAGGCGCGGGCGCTGGGACTCGAAAACATTCCTGTATACGGCCCGTTCTCCTGGAGCATCCCCGGTTGCGTCAGCGGATGGGCGGCCCTTCAGAAGAAGCTGGGGCGCTTGAGCTTTGCAAAAATTCTGGAAGCTCCCATTGCCTATGCCCGTGAAGGTTTCCCCGTCTCGCCGGTCATAGCGCGAACGTGGTCCTTCAACACCACGGACGATCCCGGTTTGGCTCGGACATTCATGCCCGGCGGCAAGCCAGTGCTTTTTGGGGATGTTTTCAGGAATGAAGATTTAGCGCGGTTCTTCGAGACGATAGCTCGAGACGGCGCCGAGGTGTTCTACCAGGGACAGATCGCAGAAAGAATCGTCCGGTTCTCCAAGGAGCATGGTGGGCGGTTTTCAATGCGGGACTTCCAGGATCACACTGCCGACTGGATCGAGCCGGTCAGTACGAGCTATCGCGGCTACGACGTCTGGGAGTTGCCCCCGAACGGGCAGGGAATCGCCACGCTGCAAATGCTCAATCTGCTGGAACACTTCGATATTGCCTCGATACAGCCCAACTCCGCCGAGCACTTGCATATGTTCATCGAGGCCAAGAAGCTGGCCTTTGAAGATCGCGCGGTTTATTATGCCGACATGGATTTCGCCGATGTTCCGGTGCGAGAGCTCATCTCCAAGGAATACGCCGCACAGCGCGTGAAGCGGATCGACCCAAAACGAGCCGCTCAGAGCGTCCGGCCCGGTAGGCTCAAAGGATCGTCGGATACCGTCTATCTGACAACCGCCGACAAAGACGGTAACATGGTCTCACTCATCCAGAGTATCTACTATCCGTGGGGGTCGGGATTCGTGCCCGATGGGATGGGCTTCTGCCTTCAGAATCGCGGGCAACTCTTTTCGCTCGATCCGAACCACCTCAACAAACTGGAGCCTCATAAACGGCCCTTTCATACGATTATCCCTGCTTTCGTGACCCGGAATGGGGAGCCCGTCTTCTCGTTCGGCGTAATGGGCGGGGATTTTCAACCCCAAGGGCAGGTGCAGGTGCTGATGAATATCATTGATTTCGGCATGTCGCCCCAACAGGCGGGCGATCAGCCGCGAGTCCGGCATCATGAAAGCTCGACGCCGACCGGACAAAAGATGGTGGCCGGTGGCTCGGTCAGCCTCGAACGGCACATTTCAGAAGGCGTTAAGCGAAAACTCGCATCGATGGGGCACAGCGTCAGGCCGGAGACGGGCGTCTTCGGAGGCTATCAGGGGATATGGAGAAAGTCGCATCCGCGCCGTTATTTCGGTGGTTCCGATCCTCGAAAAGACGGCTGCGCCATGGGATACTGACGATATTCTATTGACTATTGTTTTAACTTTGCGAGCTACGTTTGGTGACGCCGATACAGTCTATTGAATCAGAGGGGGTTTGACCGCTTGTCCGTTTTTCTGGGCTAATTGCTGCTCTTTTTCATACGTTCCGTAAAAGGGTACGTTGCCATCCAGCCAAATATGCAGCCGCTGAAGGTCCTCATCCGGAAGGTGTACATGCTCTGCATGTGTGGCGTCCGCCAGAACCTTCAATAGAGGACTTTCATCGGCGCCCGACCGTCCGGGCCGGGTGACGATGGGTTCAATAGTGCTACCTCCCCACTCGTACCATCGGACAAATTTCTTGAGGCTCTCGTACGATCGACTGAATGTTCCGGTAGGCTCGCCGGTCAGGAACAGGGGGCTTTTCAAATCCCCTGTCTGGCCATCGTGGCATCGTACACAATGGCTGTCGAGGACGGACTGGACAAGTCTCGGATAGCTAAATGGCCGCGTTCCGTCCGGGCCGGGCTGAATCGTTGACGACTTTCGTTGCAAAGCCAGAAGGCCTTGCCGATTGGTTGGGGCGGTGCGTCGAGGTTCGTGGCAGCCGAGGCAACTACGGCGCTCGCCCGGCTGCAAGTAGGTAATGCTTCGCATGGTTTGGACTGCCCGGCCGGCTTCGTCCACGGCCTGGAAATAAAGCGGCTTGCCGGCGGGGGCGCGAAAATACGCCGAGCCGTCCGGCTCCACGGGAACCGTGCCGAGCAGCATGCGGGCGCTTTCGGCGTTCGCAAAACCGATCCGGGGTTTGTTGGCGACGTGTGTTGATGTTTTAGGGAGGACCTGGAAGATGCGCAAGCTTCGGATGGGCCGGGAATCCGGCAATGGAAACAGACTCCGCCTCACGTCGATGAGCACGAATTCGCCTTCCTCACCGAGGTCCTGATGCAGCGTTTAGGGGGGAATCGGTGGGCGTCGGCGTGGTGTCAGAGGAATTGGGTACATGCTGGAAATATCGGGATCGCGATAGAGCAATTCCAGGTTGCCGAAACGATCGAAAGTGTAGAGTCCCGTCATGGTGTCCTTTTTCACTTTGGGACCCATTCCGGGGAGCGGCTCGAAGCTGAAGGAGACCAGGAAATAATCCTCTGAAAGTGGCCACGGACTATGGAAATAGCTCTTCGGCCAGCCGGGCGCTTCTGGGAAACACACTTCCGGCGTCAATGTCTCAATCGCCTCGAATCGGTCCTGGCCCGTCAGCGGATCCATCTCCTCTCGGGTAGGATCGAAAATGACGAGCGAACCACCGACGTCAGCGTGATGCGCTCCGGCGACAAAAACGACACGATCCGAGCCCGGGATGCACCGCGGTTGAAAGCAGGCGTTGATACGCTGAGTATAATTTCCAAAGAGGATACTCGGATTCGTTCCGTCCGGATTACTTACCCAAAGTCCGTGGAAGTTCGAGGCAGAGCGATCCACATAGTCCCAGCGGGAATAGACAATTCGCCCATCGTTAAGCACGGAGGGATGCCACTCATTGGTTTCATGGAAGGAAAGCGTTTGTATCCCAGTTCCCGTTGTGTCCATACGGTGAAGCGTATAGGCGGGCAGGGGCTCCCAGGGATTGTGGCAGCGTCCGAAGCCGCCCCGGCGGGTGGACATAAAGGCGATGCCGCCATCGGGTAGCGGACAGGGATCGAAATCATCGTTCGGACCATCGGTGAGTTGGCGAAGGTTCGTTCCATCGGCGTTTATAGCATAGATATGAAAGCATCGCCGCTCGGGTGAGTAATAATCCGGCTTTTCCGCCGCTCTCTCGGTAAAGGCAAAGTAGAGCGTTTGGGCGTCGTATGAAAGTGCCAGAGTTGTATAGTTGCCGCGGGGGAGCCGGCCATTGATGAGGTCGCGCACCTTCAGAGACTTGCCGGGTTCTTCGAGCACGTAAATACTGCCGCCGGCGATGTCCTCATAATCGTAGAAGTACCCAAGATACTCATGGAGCATCTGACAGATGAACCGGCGACGTTTCATAAACACAATGGGCTTCGAGGCGATAAGGGGGTTTTTCAGCACCAAATGGCGTGTTACAGAGCGGATTTTTTTGTACAAGTCGAGACGGGCCGGCTTATCCAGCGAATCCACCACATTGACCTTGAGTCGCAAATGCTCAAGGCTCCTGGGGTCCGATGTGATATCTGGTTTTTCAGGCATGTGGCGGAGGTTGATAAGGAGTTTCTCGAAGCTCCGGTAGGCATCGCGCACGGCGTTCGGATCATCGGGCGTGCGGTTTTTACGACGCTCCTGAGCGATCCAGTCGGCTTCCACCATGGCTCGTAATGTGTCTTTATTAGTACTGTTATCATGCACATCTGCGAGGACAGATTGCAAAAATGACCCTAACAATACTAATATGGCACATAATCGACTTAAATTCTTCATCGTCATTAGAGCGTCCCGGCTTTCTTCTTTTCAGTCACATGCCGGAGCATCGCTTCGTAGAGTGTAAGCTGGATATCAAGTATGTCCATAGCCTCGACGCGACAGGCCCTTTCACCAACGATCCCGTGAGGACATTCGAAGGTGAACGGCGTCGCGCCGCTGATATGATAAAGCGCGCTGGTCAGGTTGAAGGGGGCCGGATGTTTGCCGCCTTCGGATGCCACGGAAAACGGTTTTGCCGCATGAGGCAGGCCGCGCTGATCCATCAGGGCGTAGCATCTCTCGGCGAGCGATCGCACCTCTTGCTGAATTTCCGTGGTGACATAGGCGGGACGAAGCAGCGCCGGGGGGCTGGAATGGCTGTGAAGCGAGACCGCCAGGTCCGGCCCTTCCTCTTTGGCGACGTTCAGAATCGCCGGTGCCTCGGGACCCATTGGAGCAAAGAATTCATCGTGCATGGGATTAATCCCGTCATCGTTGAAATAGCAGCCCAGAAACCCGACGTTGTCGCCGACCATCGGGTGTTGTCGCTTGGACTCAGGCCAGCCGCAGAACGTCTCGTCGCTCCAGGTGCCCTGGCCCCAGAACCGAATGTCGTCAAGCTTCATTTCATGCAACGATCGCGGAGCAAAGCGCGCGATACCATCAGGATTTCCCGCCGGGATAATCAACAGGCGGCATTGCTCGCCAAGGGCCCGGAGTTTGGTTTGATTCCTTCCGGCCAGATCGTGTCCCGTATCCATGATGTTGATGAAATTGGCCAGGCCGGTTAGGGCTTCAACCTCATGGCCGTGCACCGGTCCTACGAAAAAGACGACGGGTTTTTGCCGGCTGGTTTTGTCCATATACGCGGAAGGCTCCCGCCCGCCGATGGCGGAGTTGAAGTTGGCTTGATGCCGGACCGTCTCTAGGTGGCCAAAGGCAATGAGTTGAACCGGTCTTCCACCGGGCGATCTGGCGATGGTCTTGACCTGTGCTTTATTCAAATTGGAGAGAAACTGTTTCAAGCGGCCTATGTCACCGATCCAAAATTCAGGCGGCTTGCGCTTGGGGATTCTCCGTTTCGCTTGCTCGTAAGTCATACTGCCATAAATCCAGGCCTGTATGCCGACCTGGCGCTGGACCGTGGTCGCCAGAGGCGCACTAATATTTCCGGGACCTCCGAAGCGCCTGATATGGCCTCCCAATTGCCCCGTTGAATTGAACGTCACCTCCCACTTTTGGTTGCCGGTCGTTAAGCGGACGCCGCACGTGCTTTCTTCTTGGAGCAGTGTCGTTTTGTTCATAGCATCGAGTTTCTGATTACCGACCTGGATGACATGGAGAAAGACGTCACGTTTACTTGATGTACCGGGCGTGATTTCGACGCGCCACTGCCCCATTAAAGCCAAGCTCTCCGGCTTAAGACCGTCGGAGACGATGTCCCAGTTTTGACCCGCCGCCCAAAACTCTTTGCCGGGATCGCCCACTGGTGAGAGAACGGCATCCTCCGGTAGCAATGTCCGACAGAACATTCGACCCTTACCGTGGTCGGCCCGGATCGTCTTGTTGCGAATGGTCGGCTGATGCGCCGTGTGGATCAACCAATCCTTGCGATATGAAGCGTCCGTTGTTTCGACGCGATCAAAAATTACAAAGTGGCTGGGGGGCAAAAAGACAAGCTGGCGTGTCACTAAGTTGCACTTTTCGCCCAGGTCGGATTGGCCCTTGCGCTTCACGGGTCCGTGCTGATAGCACGCCGTTGCGTCCCCGGCAACATAGACATAATCCCGATGGGTCTCGAAAGCCTTTACGACGGAGCCGAGCTGCTGATGCTGTCCCCCGTGATTGCCCGTGACCGTACCGCCCCAATAGCGGGCCGGCGGCTCGCCCGGTTGATGAATCACGATACAATTGTGGGCGACGGTTTGGGCGAAGTAGTTCGCCAGATGCTGTCCGTTATCGAATTCTTTATAGCGCGTGCCCGAGTCGAGGGCCAGAAAGCCGCGATGGTAAATGACGAAGTTCAGAGCGTCGTAATGGCGATGCTGCCGGAGCGTGCCGCCGCACGAAAAAAGACAGTACGTATCATTTTTCCCCGTGCCCGACCGCATGAAGATTTGCCCCATATTGTCGAAGTGCCGCGCGAGGGGGAGATTTTCAGGAGCAAAAGGTTCGGGCGAATTGTCCATCCGGGTCAGAAGAAACGGATAAATGAACCAACTGCTCGAATAGGACTGGCGCGGCAACAACTGCTGGACATGACGGGCCAGCGCGGTGGCTTTGGGTGATACCCGGCCGTACAGGTGCCGGATGTTGGCCATGTGAGTATAAAGGTGTCCAATCGGCAGCCGGTTGCTCGTATGCGGCGTGTCGCCATATCCGAATTCCAGAGGCGCCGGATCGGCGGCGATCCAGTTCCAGATGATGTAGTTCGCGAGCATCGCGCCGTGTGGGAAGTCCGGTGCGATATTCTCGCCTGTGCTGGATAGCCACGTGTAGAAGAAATTCTGCTCCGCCCACGGATAAGCGCCGAAGACGTAACCGAGTGTGGACGAAGCGCCGCCGCCGTCGTCGCCACAGGCCTTCTTGCGGTACTCAAGCAGCTTCATATTCTCATCATGTCCCCACACGAGCCACTCGTTGACCCTTTCCGGCTCGATGCCCGTGCCGAAAGCCGTACAGCCGATGAACCACAGGCAATTTCTCACACCATAAAAGCCGGTCGTATATCCGGAGATATTCTCTCTGTAGATGCTGGGTTTGGCTTTGATGACGTTGTCGATCACCCGCACGAGCCGAGACATATACGTGCGGCGTTCGGCGTCGGTCAGATCGTTGTAAAGCCAATCCCAGGCCAGCGTCGCATGCACGCGCGAGGTGGAATACCAGTTAACCGATTTTCGCTGCTTGAAACAATCTTCGTAGAAATTCAAACTCGTTTCGAGACATTTCTTTGAGAGATTTAGATACTTTGGATCTTGTGTCACACGAAAAACAAAAGCCGCCCACGCCGCCTGTGGGCCGCGTTCTCTGGATTCGTTCTCGTCGATCCTTTCTGTTAAAAGTTTGTCCACGCGCCCCTTGATATAAGAATACCAGTTACGCTCGGCACCGAGGGCACGCTGACGAACCGCGGGCCACGTGTCGGTATTGAAAAAAAGTCGGGGGTGATCGCGGCGGATTTTCGTCGTCCATTCTGGAAGCTGCGCCTTCGAAACGGTCGAAAAAATCACGAACAGCAATCCAATCGTGGCAATCTTCCAACATCTCAGATTCATATGTTCTCCTATCAAAATGCAAATCCGGTCTTCGATCCGGATCCTTTCGGCATGTTTATTTCAACAGCGTGAGCTTGACGGCGCGAACGTCCATTACCTGTTTGCCGGGGACGTCGAGCGCTTGAAGCGTTAAATCTCCGCGTCCTTTTTCCAATCGGAAAGAGCCTAACCGGAGCGGTCGGAAGTCTTTGACATAGGATTCGCTCCCTCGATCGACCTTATCGAATTCCGCGCCCACCAATGGCGGATCGTGGGGCTCAGTGACTTTTCCCTGGATTCGGCTTTGACCGAAGCGAAGCTCGACGGTCGAGCCGATATCGCGCTTTGGGCATGTATAATAAATCACAGCCTCGTAATTTCCTCTAGTTGCTACTTCGATATCCCAAGTGATCTTGTCGTTAACACTAAGCCAGTTCGTAAAGAACGAGCAATTCGGTGCTCTACCGCTTCGCTTGACGTTTCCGTGTGGAACACCGTCGCGCGCGGGTAAAAACGTTGTGGGAAATGCCGAGTAGCCCACGGCAAAGGGACGCTCGTCCTTTTGTGATTTGGGTAGCACGTCATTTTTCCAACGGGCGACGGCATTTCTGAGTTTAGCGGCGATTTCCGGTTTTTCTTTTGAGATATCCGTGTTTTGTCCCGGATCGGTTTTCATATCAAACAATTTGCCCGTATAATCGAGCCGATAGCGCTGGGTTCGGACGCTGACCCGGCCCCTTTGATGGGAGAAGATCATGCGATCCGGCCAGCTTTCGGCCTGTCCGAGCAGGAGCGGTTTGATGCTGATCCCGTCGAGCGGCTTGGTGCCGACGATTGGAATACCGGCCGCGTCCGCCAGCGTTGGGAGCAAATCGATCGCGCCGGCGATCTGTGGAATCTTCGTACCCGGTTTGATATGTCCGGGCCAGCGGATAATAAAGGGCACGCGGACGCCGCCTTCGTCGGTCGAGCCTTTGCGTCCTTTCATGCCGCCGTTCCACCGCCAGCTATTGGGCCCGTTATCGCTGAAATAAATCACGATGGTATTATCCTCCACCTTCAACTCTTCGAGCTTTTTCAAAACACGTCCCACGTTCCAGTCGATATTCTCGCACATCGCCAGGGCGCAGCGCGTTTTGTCGATCTGCTCTTTCTCCGGATCGCGATGCCTCATACCTAACGGATGATTCTTATACTCTTCCCAGAAGCGATCCGGAACCTGCATGGGCGAATGTGGCGTGTTGCAGGGCAGGTAACAGAAGAACGGCCGGCTCCGGTTGTGCTCGATAAATTTTAGGGCATGGTTGGTCAGATCGTCGATGATGAATCCTTTGCCTCGAACAATTTTGCCGTTGTGTTCGAGGATCGGATCGAAGTAGTTGCCCCAGTGGCCGGAGCAAAAGCCGTAATATTCGTCGAAGCCCCGACCGTTCGGGTGGTAGGGATATTGCGTGCCGTTATGCCATTTTCCGAACGCCCCCGTCGCGTAACCCGCCGCCTTGAACGTATCTCCGATGGTCTTCTCGTCGAGGTTCAAACGCTCGGCGCCGGTAGTGACGCCCCGCACGCCCCCACGCGGGTGGTACCGCCCGGTGAGAAACTCGGCCCGTGTCGGCGCACAAACGGCGCAGACGTAGAACCGGTCGAACACCGCCCCGTCCCGCGCCAAAGAATCAATGTTCGGCGTCTCGATATTGGTGTTTCCGTGGAGCCTTAGATCGCCCCAGCCCTGGTCATCCGACAGGATGACCACGATGTTCGGTCGCTCTTCCGGCGATGCGGCTCGTCCGCGCATCGGAACCACGGCGGCCAACGCGCCAACGCACGCGCTTCTTAGGAAATTCCGGCGGGTCAATTTTGAATGTCTCATTGTGTTGTCTCCTGTTGATTTGGAGGTCGAAAAGCGGATGTACGCACACTGGAAGACCTCAGCAGATACTTCCATGAACAGGTTGTAGCCTCGGTGGATGTACATTCTGTTCAAAGATGACACCATTCGAGTTCAATATATTCTCGACGCTTTTTATATTTGTGACTTTCGGTAGTACTCCATCGCTTCGGGCGTAAGATCCTTGAGGTTTTGAATTCGGGTATCGTGGGAGGGGTGGGTGCTCATGAATTCCGGCGGCGCCGATCCTTTGCTCTTGGCGGCCATGCGCTCCCAGAACGCCGCGGCCTCCTCGGGATTGTAGCCGGCCATCGCCATAAAGATCAGGCCCAGATGATCCGCTTCATTTTCATGCGTCCTGCTAAAGGGCAGCAATACGCCGTACTGCGCTCCGACACCGTAGGATTTCATAAATAAATCCTTCGTTTGCTCGGGTTTTTCTTTCAACGCCGTCGATAAGGCGATGCCCCCCATTTGCACGAGGAGGCCCTGCGTCATTCGTTCGGCCCCGTGCTTGGCGAAGGCGTGGGCGATCTCGTGGCCCATGACGACCGCCAGGCCGGTCTCATTCTGAGCGATGGGCATAATACCGGTATAGACGACGACTTTGCCGCCGGGCATGCACCAGGCATTGACATTGGGATCCTCCACTAGGTTGAATTCCCATTTGTATCCGTCCAATTTCTCCGGGATGCCGTACTCTTCACAGTACTGCTCGACAGCTTTTTGGATTCGGCTACCGGCGCGCTTGACCATCTCGGTTTGCTCGGTGTTGGTGCTGAGCTTATGTTCGGCGAGAAATTCGCTGTACGATTGAAAGCTCATGGAATGCATGGTGGAGGCGGGGATGATATTAAATTGCTGCCGGCCCGTGATCTCGACCTCCGAGCAGCCGCAAACCATCAACAAAAGACCCAACAGAACAGCCAGTTTTGATTTCAGAGCGGTTTTCATGGTTTTATCCTTTCATATCTATCAATTGCTCATTTACTCTTTCAATTCCATACCAAGTAGTTTTAGCTCTGTCCGAACGTGATCCCGAATCTTTCGGGCGATCTTGACGGCACTGATTGTTTCGTCTTCAGTGACTTCTTTGTCCTCTCCGGGGTATCGTGTGGTGATAGCATAAGGGGTCAATTCTTCAGCCTCTATAAAATTTTGTGACCATGTAGCGTGCTTTCCACAGAGTTTCAATAGCCGTCGAATATTATGGGTATATGGGAAATCTTCGCTATGATAAACTAAAAACGCCTTGAGACATTTCTCGGCACATTGTTGAGCATGGTATGCAATCAGACGATAGGGTCTTCTGGAGCTGTAGGTGAGTGCATCAGAGGCCATACTCAGGTCCTCGTCAGCCAAAGTTAACCATTGCATAACCGTCTTGACTATATCAGGATCAGGATTGGGCATAGAGAATCCTTCCTTCTAGTTGTGCATATCTTCCTATTGTCCCGGGGATACGACGATCTCTCTGAAATTCCTCCGGCGTCAAGATGAGAATATCAAATGCGTAATCCAAGTCGTCGAGAGCTCTATCCATATCGAGCATTAAACGGCGGCGCTTACCCTCAAACGGACCAATGACGAGGATGTCCACATCGCTACGGTCATCGGCCGTGCCCCTTGCTTGTGATCCGAAAAGGATGATCTTCTCGGGGGCAAAAGCATCGACTAATCGCTTTCTGATTTTGCCTATAATTTCGTCGCTAATCATTGTTTAGCTCACATTCCTTCACATACTCGATTTCAAGATTATATGAGAAACGCATCACAACCTGCAACTGTAGAATCTGGCGTTTGCCGTTTTTACTATACTACTAATTGCCTTTTAACTCATCCCGGATTTGGTTCAGCAAGTTGATCGCTTCAATGGGTGTGAGATGGTTGACGTCGGTTGAGGCCAGTTTTTCCAGCACGCTCTTGTGTTTCTGTACGAAGAGTGTGTCTTTGTCCGATTCTTTTGTCTTGTGACGGGCCAAGTGCTCGCCGGCGGCTTCTTTTTGGAACGTGCTTTCAAGCTCGTCCAGGATTTCCCTGCTTCGCTCGAGGATGGTGTTCGGCAGACCCGCCAGCTTGGCGACGTGGATGCCGTAGCTCTTGTCCGTTCCGCCCGGCAGGATTTTGTGCAGAAAGACCACCTCCTCCATCCATTCGCGGACGGCCACGTTGCAATTTTTCACGTTTGCGAACAATTCGGCTAATTCGGTCAGCTCGTGATAGTGCGTGGCAAAGAGCGTTCGGCATTTGAGGTTATTGGCGATATGTTCAGTAATCGCCCAGGCTAACGAAAGCCCGTCATACGTGCTCGTGCCGCGGCCGACTTCGTCGAGGATCACGAGAGACTTATCGGTGGCGTTGTTGATAATGTTCGCCGTCTCGGTCATCTCGACCATAAAGGTCGATTGGCCCCGCACCAATTCGTCGGAGGCGCCGACCCGGGTGAAGATGCGATCGACCAGGCCGATCTGGGCATCCTTGGCGGGAATAAACGAGCCGGTCTGCGCCATCAGCACGAGCAGGGCGACCTGGCGGATATAGGTACTTTTGCCCGACATGTTCGGCCCGGTGATGACGAGGATGTCCCCTTCACTGTCGCCGAGCCGGATGTCGTTGGGCACGAAGTCCGAGCCGAGTGTTTCCGCAAGGACCGGGTGCTTGCCTTCGTGAATGATAAATTCGCTACTGTTGGTC
>Ga0272441_10009148_pt1 | contig 15404 bp, 14 predicted proteins | sample SSMProp6N_FD_193582 | JGI IMG/M metagenome (GOLD analysis project Ga0272441, IMG submission 193582) | Marine sediment archaeal communities from Little Sippewissett salt marsh, Falmouth, MA, United States - SSM-Prop-6N | ecosystem: Environmental > Aquatic > Marine > Wetlands > Sediment ... | reverse complement strand
GCGGTGAAAGGAAGCTTGTCGGAAACGAACTTCCTATCCTACCAAGTTGCGAGGATACCTTCACTCTTTTTGGTTGCGGCCGAGCGAAGCAAGGCCGCGCTGGGTTTCGCCAGACTACCGCTGGGCTGCCACGAATGACAACAGCTTTCAATCGAGCTCGGAAACGAGGCGTCGCCGTCATGGATGATCTTCTGGCACAATTTCGGGTTGCAGATAGTCAATCACAAGTCGTTGAAGAGCTTCTTATACGCATGATTGGCGAATAGCGGTATCGCGACCTCTTGAAAATCGTGAACTTGTGCTTCAATGGGCAACTACAGGAAGTTTTCATTGGCAAGGATCAAAAGGGCAGACGTGGAACGCAGTGGGTTGGGCAGACGGCTGGCGGTGTCGCTTCTGGTCTGCACGGCGGGCGGGGTGCTTTGCCTTGTTTTTGTTCTATGGCGAATGGGCCCGAATCCAATGGGCATGGCGCTTTCCATACTCTATGAACGGTTCCTGATCGGTGCGGCGATCGGTTTCGGCGGTGGCCTGCGGCTGAGACCCGTCGTGAGAGGCGGATTGCTGGGCCTGCTGCTGAGCTTCGTCTGGAGCATCGTGTTCCTATCCCAGGGACGGATCGTTCTGGCGATTGTCCACTGCGTATTCGGGATCATCTACGGAGGCGTAGCAGACGTGCTGGCGTCCTCGCGGTCAACCCGCAAATAAGAGGGGCCGCTTTCCTGACGGTGCGGGCTGCATCGCCTGACAAACGTTACAAACCAGGAAGCATGGAAGTTGGCGGGGACAAGAAAGGAGACGCAGGATGTGGGTCAGGCGAGTGATTCTTGTGGGGGTGGTTTTGTTGCTGGGGTCGTGTTCGACGGAGGAGCCTGAACCGGGCGAGCGGATGGTCGATGTCGGGACGCACCGGCTGCGCGCGGTCGTCGCCGGCAGAGGTACGCCGGCGGTGGTCATCGACGGCGGGATCGGCGCCGGGGCGGAGGAGTATCGCGATCTTCAGTCAAGGCTCGCGGCCGAGACGACGGTCGTGGCGTATGACCGCGCCGGATATGGCGACAGCGAGCCCGGTCCGCTGCCACGGGACAGCGGCACCGAAGCGCAGGAACTACGAGCGCTGTTGCGCGGGCTGGGCGTCCCGGGCCCCTATGTCCTGGTGGGCCACTCGTTGGGCGGGCTGAACGTGCAGGTCTACGCCGGCCGCTATCCGGACGACGTGGCCGGGCTGGTTCTGCTGGACCCGCCCCCGTTGGGCTGGCTGCACGGGGAGCAGTATGCGGACCTGCTGACGATGGCCCAGCAGGTGACCGAGCGATGGCAGCAAGCGGCCGATCGGGGGCGCGATGCAGCGGACCCGCAGGCAAGGCGGGAGGCGCAGTTTATGAGGATGCTCGCGTCGGAACACAGCGAGATGCCGGGCACAAGCGCCCGCCTCGCCGAGGAAATAGAGACCTTCCGGGACATCCCGCTGCAAGTGATCGCCTCGGGCGTGGCGAATCCGGCGTTCGGCGCCGATGCGGCCGGCTACCAGGGGTACTGGATCGAGCAGAGCCGGGCCCTGGCCTCCAAGTCGAGCCGGGGCACGTTCGCCCTGGCCGGGGACAGCACGCATCGACTGCACACCGAAGCGGCTGATCTGGTGGCCGAGAGCATCCTCTCAATCGTGCGAGGAGCCAGAGCAACTCCATAACTGAACTTTTGCAAAATGGAGATTAGGCTTACTTTAGGGAAAGAGACGTCGCCTGCACAAGTGCGTGGGGCAATCCCGGCGCGCCGGGACTACAGTCTCGAATGGCGATAACGGTTTGCCCCGGCGTTGGCCCATCGCCAAGGCCTGCGGCCTTGACGCTGCCACCCTGGAGCCCGAGAAGGAACAGGCTCCGGTTGCCGCACGACCCTCAGACATTCCCGGCCCTGCCGGTAAGGATCGTGTTGACCGAGCCCGCCGGCGATTGTAGAACGGCCTTCGATGGCAACGCGTGCGGCCACGTGCCAGGATGGCAGTCACGCGACGATTGTCCGGAGTTGTCGCAGCGGAACTTGATCCGTAGAATCGCGCAGGTGAAAAATGATAGAGTTCAAACCAATCGGAATCATTCACACGCCGTTCGCCGAGCCGGCGGGGATGCCCATTCAACCGGCCGGCGCCGCCGGAGTGCGCGGCCGAATCGAAGTGTTCGAGCAATACCGGGCGGGCCTGAAGGATCTTGACGGCTTCTCGCACATCATTGTGCTGTACCATTTCCACCGCAGTCGGGGCCTCGATTTGCAGGTCGTGCCGTTCATGGATACGCAGGCACGGGGGCTGTTCTCGACGCGTGCCCCCAGGCGCCCCAACCCCATCGGGCTCTCGGTGGTCCAATTAGACAAGATCGAAGACGGCGTCCTGGACATCCGGAACGTGGACATGCTCGACGGCACGCCTCTGCTCGACATCAAGCCCTATGTCCCTGAGTTTGACGCTCCCCGAAACGTGCGGACCGGATGGCTCGAACACGCCCGAAAAACCGTGCGGAATCGGCAGGCCGACAACCGGTTCAAATAGGCGACCGCGGTGACGACCACGCATCGAGACGGCGGCAACAAGCAGTTTTGACCGCGTGGACCAGAAAGCCGGGTATGCATGGGGTGTCCTTGCTTCAACCCGGAGCATCGCGCGCGGGAGTTGTCTTGCCTTGTAGTGTGATCGGCTTCGGGGCGTCGGGATTGATGATTACTTTGACGTCGTACGAGACGCCCGTTTTGAGGCGCTTGTCGCACGTCAGCTCGATGGTGGTCTTTTCAAAGGACTTCAGCGGCGGGACCGTGCCGGCAGCCAGCTCGAGATCGCGAGCGTCCGTGCAATGCATGATCCTAACGTCCGCCGGCGCCGAAGCGACCTGGCCGAAGTTCTGGACTTCCACGGTGATGCGAGAGCCGTCTTTCGTCTCCGTCAGTATCGGAAGGCGCGCCGACAAAGCGGGCTCCAGGTACATCAACCACGGCAGACGGGCATATCCAAAGAGCAGCTTCCCCGAACTCGTCCGGCCCAGCAGCTTGGCGGCGAAGTTGTCCCTCGTGATGCCGTTTCCGGCTCCGGCGAATGTCACGATCAGATCCCGGCCCGATCGCTGCGTCGCGACGGCCTTGCACCCCCTGCCGAAATTGACCTCTTCGGCGGCGCCGAAGCGCAGCGAATCGATGTCCATATCGGTATGGGGATTGAAGCCCTCCTCGGCGGCGACTTTGACCCTGATGGTCTTCGTTTCGGGCGTGATCTTCTCCTGGTCGAGGAGGGTCAGGAGACGGCCCACCGTCAGGGGAATACAGATATGCTTGGAGCTGTGGTTGTCACTGCCCTTGTCCGAACGTTTCAACACATCGATGACAGCGAAATGCGTCTGCGTCGCCCGCCCGTACTTATCCTGCAAGACCTTGATGCGCTCATATTTGAACCAATCGACCTTGGTGCCGTCCTCGTATCGGGCGATGCCAGGAAGGTAGGCTTCGCCCGGCTCGACCTTCCAGTCGATGCCGTCCTTCGAACGCAGGTAGTAGGCGATACGTCCGAGCCAGTCGTTGACGATCAGGTGGTATTGCACGTTGGTGCGCCAGACCACCGGGTCTTCAAAGCGGCCCTCCACCGGAGGATAGACCCGCCGGTCGGTGACCTGGCGGTAGGGACTGATCCCGGTTTCGCTAAACCAGACGCCTCCCCCGCGACAGACCATGAGATAGGAGCCGTCCTCGCGGCGGGCAAAGGTGAGGTTGGACAGACCTTCGATGATGCGCCGGTTGCGCCGGTCGAACTCGAACTTGCGGCGCGTCCAGGGACCGTTGAGGCCGTCGGCGATGTAGTAGGCCCCCATGACGTAGACGACGTATCGTCCGTCCTTGAGCTGGAACAGCTCTGGATTGTGGCCCGGGCCCAGCGTGTCCCGGACCGTGTACGGGCCGAACGAGTCCTCGGCCACTGCATGGACGACCTCGGACCGGGGCCATTCCATGTGCCCGCGTTCGGAGTCTTCGCGCCAGCGACAGACGTAGAGATGGTACTTGCCGTCGTCGCCCAGTTTCGCGTTTCCGCCCCAGTACGACCACTCGCTATCCTCGATACCGTTGTCGACATACCGCGGCACCACGTTCTCCGCCCCCCAGGTCTCGCGGGTCAACCGGCCCCGGGCAGGCATGGGCAAGAATCGATCCATAAAACGACCGCCAAAAACGAGCCCCTTCCACGCCTCCGGCCGCTCTCGCTGCACGCTCTGAGCCTTCGCATCGGCGGCAAACAAACACGACACCAACAACAAACCCATCAAAACACGCAATCTCATACAATACTCCTCGTATTCGTCGCAGCCTCGACGCTCTTCGCGTTATTATGGCGATCCCACCAACACATCAAACGGCTCTTCCCCGGAACCGCCTTACGAATTCGGTCTTCCCGGCCCGTGAACGGAGTTCCGCCAAGCACCTCGGTCAGAGCTCGAGCACGAGGCGAAGACCGTCTTCAAGCAACGTCAACTGTCTGGGGCGTAGTGAACCGACCTTGTCCGCCAAATAGGCTCTGTCGAGCGTAACGATCTGCGAGACATTAACGACCGAGTCCTTGGGCAGACCGCTCTGTTTGCGAGACAGAAGGATGTTGCCGGGTGCTTCCGCCAGCCTCAAGTTGGAGGTGATGACGGCCGCTATGACAGTCTGAATCCTGCTCCGGTTAAACGCGTCGGCCTGCACGATTACCACCGGCCGCCGATACCCCGGCCCTGCCCCCGTCGGATCGGGCAGCCCAGCCCACCATATCTCGCCACGTCGGATTACCATTGCTCGTTGCCGAGACTGCCGATCTGCATTCTCTCCAGTGCAGGATCGATGCGGCTGTTGGAGCCATTGCGACCGTAGACGGCGTTGAGCTTCTCGGTAACGCCCTCCTGGTTGTGATCTCGCAGAAAATCGCCCAGTGCCTTGCGGAACAACTCGCTTCGGGAAACACCCAACTGCTTGGCCAGCCGCTCCGCCGCGGCAAATAGCGCATCCGGAATGGAAATCGCTGTCTTCATATGAATAAGTATAACTTCAGTTATACCAATGTCAAGCCCTTCTTTTGTCATGACACCGCCAAAGATTGCAGACGGAAGGGCTTGCCAGGACTGAATCCCTTCCCCCGGCAAGGAAGGAACAGACCAATTTCTCGGGGCAACCGCGTAACCATCGCGCTCCAGATCCCGCTTGATGGCTTTCATCATTTCCCGGGTGACGGGGCGAGCGTACAGCTTAAGCAGGTGCGCAAGATACTGCTGCAAATAATCGTCATCGCAGGACCACGTCAGATCGCTGGACAAAACTGCCGTCGAACTGTCGTCGTCCCTGGTAATCGCCAGTTGTCCACGCCCTCTCATCATCCCTGCATTTTCAGAATCGAAGCCTCAATCTGCAAGGATCACAGGTCGGCGATTTCGGCTTTGATCTGGCCCAGGAGGTTGATGGCTTCGAGGGGGGTGAGGTTGTTGACGTCGGTGGTGGCGAGCTTGTCGAGAACGGACTTGTGTTTTTGCACGAAGAGAGCGTCGCGGTCGGGGGCCTTGGTCTTGTGCTTAGCCAGGTGCTCTCCCGTGGCCTCTTTGGCGAAGGTTGATTCGAGATCTTCGAGGATCTCATTCGAGCGGCCGAGGATGGACTTGGGGATGCCGGCCAGCTTGGCGACGTGGATGCCGTAGCTCTTGTCCGTGCCGCCGGGCAGGATGCGATGCAGGAAGACGACCTCGTCCATCCACTCGCGGACGGCGACGTTGAGGTTGCGGACGTTGCGAAACAGTTCGGCCAGCTCGGTCAGCTCGTGGTAGTGGGTGGCGAAGAAGGTGCGGCACTTGAGCCGGGTGGCGAGATGCTCGGTGACCGCCCAGGCCAGGGCCAGGCCGTCGTAGGTGCTGGTGCCCCGCCCGACCTCGTCGAGGATCACGAGCGAGCGGTCGGTGGCGTTGTTGATAATGTTGGCGGTCTCGGTCATCTCGACCATGAAGGTGGACTGGCCCCGCACGAGCTCATCGGAGGCGCCGACGCGGGTGAAGATGCGGTCGACCAGGCCGATCTCGGCCTCCTCGGCGGGGATGAACGAGCCGGTCTGGGCCATCAAGACCAGCAAGGCCACCTGGCGGATGTAGGTGCTCTTGCCGCTCATGTTGGGCCCGGTGATGACCGCGATATCGGCGGCGCGGGCGCCAAGCTCGACATCGTTGGGCACGAACTCCGAGCCGAGCGTCTCGGCCAGCACCGGGTGCTTGCCTTCGCGGATGATCAGCCGCGTATCGTCGGCGATCAGGGGCCGTCTGTAGTTGCGCCGGGCGGCGACGTAAGCTAACGAGGCGAGACAGTCGCACCGGGCGATCGTGTCGGCAAGCTCCTGCAGGCGACGGACGTATTTCGCCGATTCGTTCCGCAGGTCTTCGAAGAGCCGCTGCTCCAATTCGACGGCCTTCTCCTCGGCGCTCAGGACCTCGGTCTCGTATTCCTTGAGCTCGTCGGTGATGTAGCGCTCGGCGTTCTTGATGGTCTGCTTGCGAACGTAGTCGGCGGGGACCTTGTCGGCCGCGGCGTGGCTGACCTCGATGTAGTAGCCGAAGACTTTGTTGAAGCCCACCTTCAGGTTGGCAATGCCGGTGCGCTGGGCCTGCTCCTGCTGGTAGTTGCGCAACCAGCTCTGCCCGTCTTTCGTGATCGCCCGCAGCCGGTCCAGCTCTTCGGAGAACCCGACGCGGATGACGCCGCCGTCACGCAGATGGGTGGGACACTCCGGCTCGACGGCCGCTTCGAGAAGATCGGCCAGCTCGTCCATGCTGTCGCAGCGCTGGGCCAGGCCGGCCAGCATCTCGGCCCGACACTCGGCCAGGATGCCGCGTAGCCGGGGGACACGACGTAAGGTCCGTGCCAGTGCGAGCAGATCGCGCGGGCTGGCGCGAAACGTGCTGACGCGGGCCGCGATCCGCTCGGGATCGGCGATGTCCGACAGCAGTTCGCGCATCGGTGTCAGCGCGTCCGAATTTTCTTTCAGTTCCTGGACCGCGTCCTGCCGCGACTCGATGGCGGCTGCGTCGCACAGGGGCATGCACAGCCAGTTGCGAAACATCCGCCCGCCCATGCCCGTTTGCGTCTCGTCCAGGCAAGCCAGCAGCGAGCCTTTGCGCAACTCCGCGCGGATCGTCTGGAGAACCTCCAGGCTGCGCAGCGACGTCGGGTCGATCTGCAGGAAGCTCTGCCGGCTGACTTTGCGCAGGCTCTGGATGTGCCCGAGCGCGGTCTTCTGCGTCTCGTTCAGGTATTCGATGACCGCGCCGGCCGGCGGGACGAGGTCCTGGTCCCCGTCGGCGATGCCGAACCCTTCGAGCGTGGCGGCGCCGAAGTGCTTGAGCAGACGCTGCTTCGCCTGGTAGGGATCGAAGTACCAGCCGGGGCGCTCGGTGACGATCGCGCGAGTCAACTGGCCGATGTCTTTGGCCAGGCGGCGCGTCTCGGCGTCGAACAGCTCGCCCCGACGGTCGGCCAGCAGGCACTCGGCCGGCGCGAGCCGCTGCAATTCGTCGAGCAGCTCGGTCTCGTGCATCCGCTGGACGAAGAAATGCCCGGTCGAGATATCGACCCAGCTCACCGCCGCATAGCCCTTGGCGTCGAGATGGACCGCGCAGAGGAAGTTATCCTTCTTGTCCTCAAGGAGCATCTCGTCGGTGAGCGTACCGGGCGTGACGATGCGAACGACGTCGCGCTTGACGACACCCTTGGCCTTCTTGGGGTCCTCGACCTGCTCGCAGACCGCCACGCGATAGCCGGCCTGGAGCATCTTCTTGAGGTAGCCGTCGATGGCGTGATAAGGCACGCCCGCCAGCGGAATCGGATTGGCGCTGCCCTTGTCCCGACTCGTCAGCGTCAGGCCCAGCACCTTCGAACAGGTCCTTGCATCGTCGTAAAACGTCTCGTAGAAGTCACCCATGCGAAAGAAAAGGATGCAGTCCGGGTGCTTCTCCTTGAAGTGATGAAACTGCTTCATCGCCGGGCTCAATGGTTTTTTCGATTTCGCCATGGAACGATTATACCGAAAGCACCAACTCTGACAACCATGGCGCCTTGTCATTGCGAGCGTAGCGAAGCAATCTCCTCACCCATCGCACTCGGAAAGGTCTCTCCACTCGGGATTGAGACGCTCGACCAATTGAACCTTCTTGCCCCGCGAGCCGGCCTTGATCCGCTTTTCCGCCGCGATCGCATCTCCGATGCGCCCGAATTCCTCGTAGTACACCAGCTTGGTGACCCTGTACTTGCTGGTGAACTTCGAGCCAAGCCCTATTTTATGCTCCCCGACTCGTCGGCGAAGGTCGTTGGTAACGCCGGTGTACAATACGGTGTTGTGGGCGTTCGTCATGATGTACACCCAATATCGATACATGCTTTCCCTCCGCACGTTTGAGATTGCTTCGTCGCTCCGCTCCTCGCAATGACAGCGAAACGAGCCTCATGTGTCCCTTCCGGTCACAATCCCCCTCGTCGATATCACCATCCGAGCAATCACCCCGCACAGGCACGCTCTGACAACCGTCGTGCTTGTCATTGCGAGCGGAGCGAAGCAATCTCCTCACGTATCGTGCTCAGAAAGGTCTCTCCACTTCGGATTAAGCTCCTGAATATCGCGGTCTGGACGATTATGTCAAGAGGGTGTCATCCAACAACCGCGCAATGCATGAAGCCATTTCCTCTTTTGAGGATGCAAGAATCGCTTGCTCCAGCAACTGCGTTTGTCGCGGGGTGAAGGCGATGGGGGTGCGGGGGTCGAAGGTGGTTACGTTGCAGGCGTGGTGAATGGCCTGGATGAGGTCTTCGATTCCGGTTTCGTGTTTGGCGCTGATGCGGATCGGGGGGCGGAACGGCTGCGGCAGGAATGCGGGGTCAAGATGCGGGGGCAGATCGGACTTGTTCAGGACGACGACCGTTCGCTTGCCGGCCAGATGTTCGACGATATGCGGGTCGAACGAGTCTGCGGGTTGGCCGGCGTCCAGGACGAGCAAAACGACGTCCGCTCGTTCCAGGAGCTCAACGGCCCGGGCCTGCGCGACCCCGTCGATATCGCGCCCCGATGCGGCGGCCAGCTCGGCGTCGAGGCCGGCGGTGTCGATAACCGTCGCCGCCAGCGGCGGGATGTGAATCTCGGCCGAGACCCAGTCGCGCGTGGTGCCCTCGACGTCGGTAACAAGGGCCTTCTCCCGACCGGCCAGCGCATTGAGCAGCGTGCTCTTGCCCGTGTTGGGCGGGCCGGTCAGAACGATGGTGCAGCCGGAAAGGATCAGCCGGGCCGTGTCACTGTCGCGGAGAATCTGCTTAGCCTGCGTGGCAATTCGTTTCACGTCGCCCGATTCGGCAAGCCGGCGCCAATGCCCGGCGGTTTCGCAAAGCCCCGCCTCGATCTGATGGGCGAGGATGCGGGCGCCCTCGACGGTTTTGACCGTCGCCAACGCAACCTTGGCCTCCACCGCGATCGTGTTATCCGAGCGCTGCTCGGCCAGCATGCAAGCCAGCAGTTGCTCGGCCGGGGCCAGGGCAACGCCCTGCCGCTGCAGCAGTTCCATGATCCGCTCGACGATGAGGGGATTGCCGTGGCAGTGGATGGCGAAGGCGTCGGGCGCTTCGCAGCCGATGGTGACCTGGTCGATGACGTTGTCGCCGTCGACGATGTGGCCGAGAAGGATGCGACCGGTGGTGAATTCGAGAGGTGTCCGGCCCGCTGGTTGGAAAACCCCCTGCAGTATGGCCCGCGCCGATGCACCGAGGAGCCCGATGGTGGCAATGGCCCCCGCCCCCGGTCCGGTCATGACTGCCGCCGACGCACCCATGCCCTCACACAAGCTCGCTCTTCTTCTCGACATACTTCATGTAGGCCAGAACGATGCCTTTGACGACGAGGTTCGGGACGTAGTTGTCGACGAAGGGGCAGTCGTCCTTGATCGTCTCGGCCGCGGTGCCGGTGATGATGGTCTGGGGCCAGCGGCCAAGCTCCTCGGCGTAGCGACGGAAGATCTCCTCCATCGCCCCGATGACCGAGTAGTACAGGCCGCAATTGATGGCGTCGGCGGTGTTCTTGCCATACGGCCCCTCGGGCCGGTGAACCGCAACCTTCGGAAGCTGGGCGGTGTTGTCCTTCAGGGCCTGCGCGCTGATCTCGAAGCCGGGACAGATCACGCCACCCTGAAAGACGCCGTTTTCATCGACGAGGTCGATAGTCACCGCGGTGCCGAAGTCAGCTACCGCCACGGCGCCTTCGACCACGGCATACGCGGCGGCGGCTCCCACCACGCGGTCGGTGCCCACCTGCTCGGGCTCATCGGCCCACACGGAGATCGGCAACGGGATGTCCGCACCCACCACGAGAATCTTTTCGCCGAGATCCTCAGCGACCATGCGCCGGATCAGGTCCGTCCAGGCCGGCTTGACGCTGCTGACGGCCACAACGCCGTTGCGCTTGCCCTGGGCCGAGGTCTCCAGGACGGGGATTCTCTCCCAGGCGGCGGTAAGACAGTCTCGTAGTTCCGCCTCCGCAGTGCCGGGAAAGGGTTCGACGAACTCCTCCTTGCCGTCGAGATAGAATCCCACGGTGATATTGGTGTTGCCGATATCGACTGCGATAATATTCATAATTCACGTTCGGAAGTCATTTTCTGATTGGATATTCCACATTCCTGCTACAACAGGCGCTTGTACCTCATTTGGCGCTCCTTGTCAATCGATCCGCACCACGCACGAAGATACTCGATTTTGCAGTAGACAGTTCGGCCCGCACGGTCACTATGTATCTGGAAAACGCAGAAACTCGAGGATCTACGTTGCACCAACTCTCAGCGTGCATGATGTCGCACCGGACGATCTGCCGCTCATTCCCTGGCAAACTGACGAGAAGTAAGCTCTGTACGATCACTCATGGAAGGCCGGGCCATTCGAACTCGGCCTTTCTCTTGCGCGGTCAAAGCAGCCTTTAGGCCTTAAGCTCTTTGACCTTCTGCCAGAGCAGTTCGGACAGTTCTCGAATCCCGCCGCCGGTGACCGCAGAAATGGCGGGCACGTTCGGGCCCAGCATGTCCCGGACGTGCGCGAGATTCTCACCGTCGGGGTCCAGATCGCTCTTGTTGGCGACGATGATTTCCTGTTTCTCGGCCAGAACCTGGCTGTATCGCTCCAATTCGGCGCGAATGGCGTGGTAATTGTCGACCGGGTCGGAGCCATCCATGGGCATGACGTCGACGATGTGGAGCACGATCGTGGTGCGTTCGATATGCCGGAGGAATTCGTGTCCGAGTCCGGCGCCCTGGCTGGCGTCCTCGATCAGACCGGGGATATCGGCCATGACGAAGCGGCGGTAGTCGCTCAGCTCGACGATACCCAAAACGGGCTCGAGGGTGGTGAACGGATAGGATGCGATCTTGGGCCGGGCTGCCGAGCAACGAGAGAGCAAGGTGCTTTTGCCCGCGTTGGGCAGGCCGACCAGGCCCACGTCGGCGATGAGTTTGAGTTCCAGCTTGAGATTGCGTTCCTGGCCGAGTTTGCCGGGCTCGGCATTTCGGGGCGTCTGATTCGTGGAAGTGGCGAAGGCCTTGTTGCCCCGACCGCCCCGGCCGCCGCGACAGACCATGATCTTCAGGCCGATCTCGTCGAGATCGCGGAGAAGCAGGTCCAGATCGGCGTCGTAAATCAGCGTGCCCGGCGGGACCGGGATCACCAGGTCCTGACCGTTGGCGCCGTGCTTGTTGCTGCCCTGGCCAGGTCCACCGTTGGCGGCCCGCCAGTGATGCTTGCCGGCGAAATCCAGCAGGGTATCCTTGTTTTCCACGGCCTCGAAGTAGACGTGTCCGCCCCGGCCACCGTCGCCGCCGTCGGGGCCGCCCTTGGGAATGAACCGCTCCCGCCGAAAGCCCACGCAACCGTGGCCCCCGTCGCCGGCCTTAACCCAAATCTGAGCTTCATCAACGAACATAGACCCGAAAATACCCTTACAGCCCTGAAAACGCCCTTGGCCTAAAAAAAAAGGATGGCTTTCGACCATCCTTTGAACGTCAGAACAACGCGCTGTATTGCGCGGTCAGACTACGTGCACACGCCGGCCCTGGAACCGGACCGTCCCTTCGGTCTTGGCAAAGAGGGTGTAGTCCTTGCCCATGCCGACATTGTCGCCGGGGAAGAATTTCGTGCCGCACTGCCGGATGATAATCGAGCCGGCCTTGGCAGCCTGCCCACCGTAGAGCTTCACGCCGCGGTACTGGGCGTTGCTATCCCTACCGTTTCGCGAAGAACCTTGCCCTTTCTTATGTGCCATCGTCTAATACCTCAGTTCTCATGGGTCAAATTGGCTTAAACCCTGTAGTTTAGCGGCAGTCACCCCGCTTGTCCAGAACTTTTTCGGCCCAACTGGCGCCTTTCCGCCAAAATGTTACTGGGCCTGCACGATCGCCTCGGCGTCTCCCGTCGGCACCAGCCCGGTGGCGGCCAGCTTGAACTTGCCTTCCGGATCGATGTAGAAGCTGCTCGGGATGTACTTGACCTCACCAAAGGGCGCGGGAAGCGGCCCCGAACCCGACAAAACGGTATAGGGGATGCTCTTCTTGGTCACGAAATCCTTCAGCAGGGTCGGCGATTCGTTGGAAATGCTCAAAATCGCAAGTTTTTCCCGGTCGAACGTCTTGTGCAGCTCCTTCAGGTGCGGGATTTCCAGCTTGCAGCCTCCGCACCATGTGGTCCAGATCACCACGACCACATCCTTGCCCCGGTAGCTGCTGAGCTTGTGCACGTTGCCTTCGATATCGGTAAGGGTGAAATCGGGAGCGAGTTTTCCCCACCACTGCTCAAAGGTAGGCTCCCAGGTCTTGGCGGCCTTGATGATGTTCTGCAGGCTCGCCCTGGGCTCGCGAAAGAGACTCGTAGCGGCCTCGATGGGGTCGGTGGACGCATTGGCCGGCTCTGCCGTGACCGGTGCCTCGTTCGGTGAGCCCGGCTCTGCCGGCCCAGGCGCGCTCTTCTTGCACCCGTTCAAACCGCTCACGACGAGCACTGCCACCAGAAACAGCGCCACAACCGCATACACACCGTATTTATCTTTCGTCGTCATACCTAAACCTCCCTGAGACTATTTCTTCCGAGGGCACCACTATACGTTTCCCGTCACAGCCGGTAAAGGCCAAAGTCACAATTTTCTGGTGCCCGAGTGCACGTGGCAAGAGCCCCTTTGCCGTTACGAGCGGCCTCTGGTCCTGTTCGCCTCCCAACGATGACCGGCCGGGCCCGACCCCGTCGCGACGCCAACGAAAATCGGACGCTTTGCCATTTCGGGTTTACGCTGCGGGCCGCGAGGCGTATAGTGGTGGGAGTTGTCCACTCGGGGCGTGACGTCGGGCCGGACCACGGGCCCGGCGGGCTTCGAATCGAATCGTGTTCCTGGTTGAAGGGGTACCGAAATGAAAGACAGTCGCCGAATTTCCCAATCTCTCCTGGCATACGCTATCTGCGGAATCATCGTGTTCCTGTCGGCGGCGGCCGTCGCCGATATTCGACTGCCGGCGATCATCGGCGACAACATGGTCTTGCAGCACGACAAAGAAGCGTCCCTCTGGGGCTGGGCCGACCCCGGCGAAGAGGTCGGCGTCAGTGTGAGCTGGCACCGCATGAAGTGGGCGGTCACCGCCGACGGCGACGGGCGATGGCATTTCAGAATGGCCGTGCCGAAGATCGGCGGCCCCTACCAGATCACCCTCACAGGCAAGAACACCATCACCCTCAAGAATATCCTCGTCGGCGAAGTCTGGGTCGGCTCGGGCCAGTCGAACATGCAGATGTCGGTCCGCGGCTCCGCTGATGCAGACAAAGAAATCGCCGGGGCCGACTACCCCAGGATTCGCCTGTTCTCCGTCGAGCGCAAGGTCGCCGAGACGCCCCAGGAAGATTGCACGGGAAGCTGGGTGCAATGCAGCCCGGAGACGGTGCCCGGCTTCTCGGCCGCGCTGTACTTCTTCGGTCGCGAGCTCCACAAGCGGCTCGACGTCCCGGTTGGCCTGGTCCACACCTCGTGGGGTGGCACGCCCGCTGAAGCATGGACCAGCCGGCCAATGCTTGAGGGCAACCCCGATTTCCAACCGATTCTCAAACGCTACGACGATGCCGTCGCCAACTATCCGAAAGCGATGAAACAATACCAAGAGAAGCTCGAGCAGTGGAAAGAGAAGTCCGCACAGGCCAAAAAGGACGGCAAGAATCCGCCCCGCCGTCCCAGGTCGCCGTTCGGACCAGGGCACTACCACTCCCCTGCCGGCCTGTATAACGCGATGATCGCACCGCTGATCCCCTACTCCATTCAGGGAGCGATCTGGTATCAGGGCGAATCCAACGCCGGACGGGCCTATCAGTATCGCGAGCTCTTCCCGACGATGATCCAGTGCTGGCGCAACAACTGGGGCCAGGGCGATTTCCCCTTCCTGTTCGTGCAGTTGGCCAACTTTATGGCGCAAAAACCCGAGCCCGCCGACAGCGCCTGGGCCGAGCTGCGCGAAGCCCAATTGATGACGCTGGAGCTGCCTGAAACAGGAATGGCCGTCATTATCGACATCGGCGAAGCCAGGGACATCCACCCCAAGAACAAACAGGACGTGGGCAAGCGTCTGGCGCTCTGGGCGCTGGCCAACACGTATGGCAAGAAGATCGTCTACAGCGGCCCGCTCTACAAGTCCATGGACGGAAAGGGCAAAAACATCGTCCTTCATTTCGACCACGTCGGCGGCGGTCTTGTGGCCAGGGGCGGCCCGTTAAAAGGCTTTGCCATCGCCGGCGAAGACCGCAAATTCGTCTGGGCCGACGCCAGGATCGAAGGCGATACGATCGTCGTCAGCAATGCGGAGATTTCCAGGCCGGCAGCCGTACGCTACGCTTGGGCAGACAATCCCGTCTGCAACCTGTACAACGAGGCCGGCCTGCCCGCCTCTCCGTTCCGAACCGACACCTGGCCCGGCGTTACCGCCGAGGCCAAATAGGCTCTCGGGCCGGTGCCCCTGGCCCGCGACGGGAAACAGCAACATCTGTAAAAATATCCTGCCCTGCGTGTGGCATCGTCAAACGGTAGCTTGGCGATGGTGGACTTTTGCGCTTCGTATGTCGCTATAGGGTTCTTTGGCGTTGCGCCATCGCCAAGGCCTGCGGCCTTGACGCTGCCACCCCGGGGCCAAAGAAGGGCAATATCCAGGCTCCGCAAGTCTTTCATGCGCACAAATAGCAAAACGCAAGGCAAAATCCGTTGACAAAACAGCGCCAGCCCGTATCATAAGGGGTTTCTGGCGGCTGCGCCACACGCCCGGCAGGGTGCCGGCATCCTTCCCTGTCTGTTCTTGGTTTGCTTTGCGTAATTCGGACGATGT
>Ga0272441_10009147_pt1 | contig 15404 bp, 9 predicted proteins | sample SSMProp6N_FD_193582 | JGI IMG/M metagenome (GOLD analysis project Ga0272441, IMG submission 193582) | Marine sediment archaeal communities from Little Sippewissett salt marsh, Falmouth, MA, United States - SSM-Prop-6N | ecosystem: Environmental > Aquatic > Marine > Wetlands > Sediment ... | reverse complement strand
GTGAAAATGCTGAATATCAGATTGCTTCCGAACATCAGAGAATGAATGAGATTAAAATTATTCGATTAAAACAACAGCTGAGCAAAGTAAAGATTGTTGAGGAAAATTCATCTTCTGACGGTATTTGTATGGGCTCAATTGTAAAGTTAAAAAATATGAATTCGGGAAAATTAATGGAGTACATTTTTGTTCCGGATGATCAAATTGATTATGCAAAAAATAAAATATCCATGAATTCTCCTTTGGGAATGGCTTTTTTAGGTCGACGTGAAGGTGAACAAGTAGAAATTGAATTACCTGTAGGACTCATGAAATATAAAATTTTAAAAATATCAAAATGAAAACAAAGATTTTAAAAATTAATCCGAACAAAATAGATACTAATAAAATAAATGAAGCTGCAGAAGAAATTAAAAAAGGAAACTTAGTTGCTTTTCCAACCGAAACTGTTTATGGATTAGGAGCTGATGTATTTAACGAAAAGGCTATCTCGAAAATATTCCTCGCAAAAAAAAGACCATTTAATGATCCTTTAATTGTTCATATTGCTCATACCAAGGAATTGGAATATCTATCAAATCAAATTTCTCCAATGGCTTTAAAATTAGCACAAGCATTTTGGCCGGGTCCACTAACTCTAGTCATTAAAAAATCTTGTGCAGTCTCTAATCTGGTTACTTCAGGTTTGGATACGGTAGCCGTAAGAATGCCTAATCATAAAATTGCCTTAAGTTTAATCGAAAAATCCAATACACCTATTGCTGCTCCTAGTGCAAATCTTTTCGGGCGAACAAGTCCGACAGACGCCTGGCATGTTATTGAAGATTTGGAAGGAAATGTTGAAATTATCATCGATGGTGGAAAAACGAAAATAGGTGTTGAGTCAACCGTGGTAGATACAACCACTGAACCTGTGAAATTGTTAAGGGCCGGAGGAATTTCGATTGAAGAAATACGAAAAATCATCGGAGAAATAAAGATTGGGGAAAAATTGGAAAATAGTTTTCGGTCTCCCGGCATGATGGACAGTCATTATTCTCCAAAAGCAAAGTTGGTTCTCATAGATAAAAAAGGTGAATCTCAGATAAAAGAAGTTATACGCCAGGCTGTACTTTATCACGATAGAGGATTCAGAGTTGGAATTATGGCAAAGGAAGAGAATAAGGAAGAATATAAAGGATTTCAAGTAAAAGTTATTGGAAAAGGCAGCGAATTGAAAAAATGTGCAGCGAACCTTTTTTCGATATTAAGGGATTTTGATAAAGAAAATTATGATGTTATTATTGCAGAAAGTCTGGAAAAATATGGTATCGGATTAGCAATCATGGAAAGATTAAAAAAGGCTTCTGTTTCAAAATCTATTGAATAAAAGTTCTGTTTACCATATAAATCCAAATATTATTTTTTATTTTTTTCAAAGAGTGCGTATTGCATCATATAATGCATATTCCCAGCAGACATGAAGTGCAGTGCCATTTTATATCTTGTTAATCCGCTTTTTTTGCTTGCAAATTATATTCCATTTTCTATTAATTTAACGAACACAATATTTTATTTTGTAAATTTGCTATATATTTTTTTAGTTAAGTTTCTTGGAAAATTCATTTTGAATGCAAAATGAAATAGATAAAAATTAGTAAGTTTTAGGTGGTAAAATAATTAAAAATTATGAGTATAAAAAAGCCGAATGGGAATTAAAGGCTTGACAAAATACCGGAAGTCTTTATAATAATCTTTTGTGGAATGATTCAAAAAGGAAGTTGGAAAATGCTATATAATAAAATTAGAAATAAAATATTAATTGTAAATGCTTTAGGTCATGCTTATAACGATATTTACATGTTTATTATTCCTTTACTTCTTCCTCTTTTTAGAGAACAATTCCAAATAAATTATGTGCAATCCGGCTTAATCTTAAGCATTCATGTTGTTCTAAAATCCATTTTTTCATTAGTGTTTGGATATGTTGGAGATCATTATGATAAAAGACTAATTATTGCGATTGGTTTTATCTATTCCTCAATATTATTAGGTGGCTTGATTTGGATTAATAATATTCAAACGATTATTGCATTTTTATTACTTTTGGCTATTGGTGTATCTACTTTTCATCCTCTGGCAAACACAATTGTTAGAGAAAATTCCAATGAAAATGAAAGAAGAAAATACATAAGTTTATTTTCGGCTGCAGGAACAGCTGGTATGGTTATTTCCAGCATATTGTTTGGCATTTTTGTTCACATGTGGGGGTGGAAAATAACTTGCTTATTACTTTCTTTGCCTGGTTATTTATTGGCTTATTCGTATCTTAAATTAGGAAAAGAAACAAGAAATCAAAACATTGAAACAGAGAAGAAAGTTAAAAAAGGCTATATTTATTTGTTTTACGCTGGATTGGGTTTTCGAAGTTTGGGTATATGGGCTATTCTTTCTTTTTTACCTATTTATGCAACAGACTACATAGGTTTGAAAGCTGAGGTTTCTGCTTGGATTATTAGCTTATTTTTTTCAGGAGTGCTTTTTGGAAGCCTTATTTTAAGTAAAATAACTGACAAAAGTCAATCACTTTTTTTTATATTGCTTACCACTTTCGTAACTATGTTTCTGATTTTAGAAATTACTTATATTTCTCAAATTTTAACTCTTATTGTTCTTATAAGTATCATAGGGATTTTAGAGGGGATTTTTTATCCTACTCAAAATACCTGGTTGACTTTTGTATGTCCGGCTCATCAACAAGGTAAAATGTTTGGAGTAAGTTTGTTTGTCGAAGGACTTTCAGCAACAATTGCTCCAACCTTGTATGGCTGGATTGCTGATCAATCCAGTTTGATTCATGCATATCGTTTCTCAGCCATTCCTTTGTTAATTAGTTTAATTTTGTATGCTGTTTTATATATTTTAGATGGTAGATCAAATAGAACACTAGCAATAAAAAGAATTTAATAGGTTTTAGAATTAAATCATTGTCTTTTTTAATTTTCTGTCAAACGCGATAGAAAATTGTTATCGCATTTCATTGTAGGAAAGCTATTCTGATACGAATGATAGAAAATTAATAATTCCAATTATGAATGTAGTTTTTCTTTTTCTCTAGATATTTTATTATAGATTTTTTACAATTGATTTTTTAAAATTAAAAGACACGATATAATTTATAATTAAGAAAGCACGAATGAATTAATTGAGAACTACTGTTTTTAATGCTATAATATATATGAAATATGAGGAAAAATAATGAGCATCGAGATGAAAAATAATATTAAAAATATAGCTGCAAACAGAAAAGCAAGACATGAATATCATATTTTGGACACTTACGAAACAGGATTGGTATTAAAAGGAACAGAGGTAAAATCCTTAAGGAAAGGTAAGGTAAGTTTACGGGAGAGTTTCGCACAATTTGATAATAATGAACTGTACATTTTAAATATGCATATATCTCCTTATACTTTTGGAAATATATTTAATGTAAATCCGAAAAGAAAACGAAAATTACTCCTTCATTCCCGAGAAATAAAGCGCTTAAAAGGACAGGTGGAAGAAAAAGGTTTAACCCTGATTCCTTTACGGATTTATTTTAAAAAAGGCTATGCTAAGATGGAATTAGCCTTGGCTAAAGGAAAAAAATTTTATGATAAGCGTCACGCATTAGCCGAAAAAGATGCGCAAATGGATATGGAAAGAGAATTAAAGAATAAAAAATGGGGGCGATAGGTTTCGACAGGGATAAGAGAGGTAAGAACAGCGAGTCGAGGTTCCGTATCTCGTTAAACAATGGAAAAACATTAATTGCTAACGAAAAACAATTAGCATTCGCAGCCTAATTAGGCTGCGCGTCTGAAAAGGTTTATACCTGCGGGATCTTTTTGGGTGTAACCTTTAGCAGGTTATCTTCTACTTTTTTGCCCAGGAAACTAGAAGAGAAATTTATGGGCTGGCTTGATTTATATCCTGTCTATGGGAGATAAAAAGAGTGAGAAAAAAAATCATAGACTACGCTCGTAGCGGTTTTTACTGAAGTATCTTTGGACGCGAGTTCGAATCTCGCCGCCTCCACCAAATCCTTATAAATAAAGCCATTCAGCGATTTCACTGAAGGGCTTTTCTTTTTATAAATTATTTTTCAGAAAAAGAAGGATTTTTACTTCACCTTGTAGTATTTTAGTAAAAAGACATAAATTAAAACTACTATTTATAATAAAACATAATAATATATAATTCATAATCTATAATATATTATATTTTCACAATACAATATCGTAACCTGTATGAAGGTAACAGAAGAGGCCTTTTCTTAGATTAAAAAAGATAAGGAGCCGAAGAGGTAAAATACTAAAAGTATCGAAACTTACAGGCAAAAGGACTGTTACTGGACAGGACTCTGGAGAGCTTTATACAAAAAGGCACCGAAGGGGCAATTCCTAGCAATTAGGAATAACCTTGCAAAGGCTTTTTAAAAGTATTTCCTGATTAGTTTGGAAGAATCTTTCAGGTAAAAGGACAGAGTAGGAGAGTAATCATATTATTTTCTTATTCTGTCTTTTTCTATTTATATAAAAAAATCTTTTTTATTTCCGCATGCTGTGAATAATTAATAAATATTAAAAATAATATAAATATGGTTTCTATTAAATTATTAAATCTATTGAGAGGTGATTATCTGTGATAAAGAATATTAAATTTTTTATAGGTGATGAAAATATTTAATCAAATTAAAGAAGAAAATATACTGCTTATATTTTACAAATTGTTTTGAAATAATTTAAGATAAAAAAGGAGGTCAAAGTTGAAAAATAAAATTCTTATAATGTTAATTATTATTTCTTTAGTAGGTTTTTTTATTACTGGTTGTTTAAAGTTGCCTGGATTACCAGAAATTAATAAAACCTCTTGTACTATTTCTGTTACCCATCCTATCGATGGTTTGAATGGATCTGATATCTGTAATATCGAATGGGACTATAATGGCCCACTTGACAAAAAAGGCGATATCTATCTTATTGGTTACAACCAAGAAATACAGGAAATTGGGAAAATGTTGATTGCCGAAAATGTTTCATTGTCAGATGGTTCATATCTCTGGGGTCCTTATTTTGGCCTTGCAATTGAACAGTACTTTGGTACAGATATAAATTGGCCACCTTGGTTTAAAATCAAAATAGAGTCTGTGGGCTGTAATTGCTACGCATATTTTTTCTCAGTTTGTTGGGCGCCCAGTGTTGGGACAGTCTTTGTTACTAATCCCGGTTATCATGATTCATTGGTCGGAAGTGGGACCTGTAATATCGAATGGTCTTACAATGGCCCAACAGACAAAAAAGGCGATATCATTCTCATTGGTTATACTAAAGAAAGCCAAGAAATAGGACGTATGTTAATTGCCGAGGATGTTTCTTTGGCCAATGAGTCCTATCTATGGGGGCCAGAATTTGGTTTTTCAATTGAACAGTATTTTGGAACAGATATAGATTGGCCATACTGGCTTGAGATTGAAATAGAGGCGGAAGACTGTGGTTGCTGGGCAGAGTTCTTCTCGGTTTATTGGATGCCAAGCGGAATTATAAGTAACCCAAAAGATAGGGCAGCCGCAGCTCTCAAAGCAGTTGAAGATTTTTATAATCTGTTTACTCTCCCAAATAATTTACCAAAAGATATTATTTTGGCTATTATTGCGGGAGAAACAGGAAGAAATTATGATTTCAATAATGAACTTATAGCATATGACTGGGGACGAGGTTTAATGCAAATTACTACTAATTCTTTTGTTGGTGCAGGTAGTGGAGGCTGTAGTTCAAGTTATTGTTTTGATTGCAGAGGAAGAAATGAAGAAGCATGTTATAGGTACTATTCTAATACCGAGGAAGGTATTAATAAAAATATAAGAGATGGCTACTATGCACTTGCAGAGAAGTATCGAATCACCAAATATTGCGCGAACTGCACCGGATATGAAAATATTACTCCTGAGGAAATATGTTGGATATCGGTTGTGCAACAATATAATACAGGGTATAGAGAACACCCTAGTAAGTATACAAATCATATAGGAGAAATTCTTAAGAATTCTTTAAGCTGGAACTGGTATCATGCGGAAGGAGTGGAAAATGATCCTTTTTTAGGGAATAAATTCATCGAAGCCTATAATAATAAAGAAGAAGTGATACTCTGTAGTTCAGCTTATCTTTTAATTTATGATTCTCAGGGGAATGCCACTGGATTAATAGATGATACATCTGTCCAGGAAATCCCAAATTCTATTTATGATCCCAATTCGTTCTATGATAACGAAAGAGAAATCGCTGTAATCTTTTTCCCAAGTGATTCTTATCGATATAATGTTGTAGGAATAGAAGATGGTAGCTACAGTCTAACGATAAATTCAACAAAAGAAGGAGATTCAAAAAAATTTGAGGCTATTGAGATTCCTACAACAGTTGGAGTTATCTATCAATATACAATTGATTGGGAAATGCTCTCTGAAGGTGAAGAAGGAGTTACTGTCCAAATGGATTTCGATGGTGATGGCACACCTGAGCTAACTGTTACTACAGAGAGTATTTTTACCTTTGTACCTGCTGAAATCGATATTGATCCTGACACTCTGAGCTTAAAGTCTAGGAGAAAATGGGTTACTGCCTACATCGAGCTTCCAGGAGGTTATGATGTAGTCGATATCGATGTTGGTACAGTAAAGTTATGGTATGAAGGCACCAGTATTCCAGCGGAATGGGGAGATATCCAAGATGGTACTTTAATGATTAAATTTGATGGAGAAGCTGTGAGAGACTTGTTCCCCGGATCTGTAGATACAGCTACTGTAGCAGTGGCGGGAGAACTACAAGATGGTACACCATTTGGAGGCAACGATACCATAAGGGTGATCGAGAAGCCGTAGTAATTGATGCGAAACAGTGCTAAGTAAAAAATTGAATAGGCAGGGCCTTAGTGCCCTGCTTTTCTTTTCTAATTTCGAATAGTGATAAAGCAAATATATACACTTTGGATTTGAAGGTTTCTTTTTTAATCTTGTTAAAATTTAAAAAAGAAGTTTTTTATTTTTTGTTTTAGCTCTTGAGGACTTGTTATTTCTACTTTTTCTATCCTTCTCTTTGGATATTTTATTATGTATCTTACTGGATATTCTAATGGATATTCTTCTGAAAGCTTGTCAAAATCTTCCTCAAATGCACTCCAAGCTTTTTCTTCTTTTCCAGCAAGAACATAATTCAATGTTCTGCATAGCAAGGGATTTAACCAATTGCCATAATAAAATTCAATGACACTCTTGGCCTCTTCACTCAAATTTTCCCATATTTCAAAATATCCTTCATCGTATTTTACCAAGAGCTTATCATATTTCTCTAACATCTCATTATATTCTGTGGCTGCTTTAAGATATTCATTTTTAAATTCAAAACTACTTTCAATCAATTTACCGTCTTCATTTAAGAGATAATATTCATCAGCAATACCCCAATGTACGAGTATTATCTCTGGGGATTTTTCAATATAATAACAGTATCCGTTTTTTACTTTTGCATACAATTTTCCATCCTTCTTTATTAACGAAGTGGATAAATTTGTAGGAATAGGAAAAGAATAGCCCCATAAAATATTGCTAGCATGAAAAGATTTTTCATCTCTTAATGTGTCTTTTTCTATAACCAAAAGCTCTACATCTTCAAAATAAGTTCCAGCACTTAAATGGCCTCGGGTATGAGATTCAAAGTATAAATAATCTCCGTATTTAATTATTGAAAAGCTCCTGTTTCTACTCGTAAAAAGACCCCACTTTACATCTCCAATCGGTGTTAAAATATTGCTATCTTTGTCAAGTATAAAAAGAAAATGTATTTCTATTGGACCAGCAGTTCCGGTATTTAATGTTGTTACAAGAATATATTTATTTTCTCTATAATTAAAAGTTGCATATCCAGAGTATTTTCCTGTATATGAACTTGCTAAAACTGTTTTATCTTTCTCTTTAAGAATACAATAACCGCTACTTAACCTACTCTCATCCAATGGGCCTATCTTAATACCCTTGGGCAGGTCTGAATTCAGGTCAATTTTAATTTTTTCAATCTTAATATTGCCTATTTTGCTTTCTCCTTCTGGCAGTTCGCCCAATATTAATTCTTCTAATTTTTTTCCTGGTATTTCTTCCTTCAGCTCTCCCCAATACTGCCAAGCGAAAATTACTCCAGCCAAAAGGAGGATCAAAATAATAATCTTTCCTAACGGATTAGAATTTTTTTTGTTTAGAGATTTAGACATAAATATTCCTACTCAATAAGCTTTAAATTAGATTTTTCTGACCTATTTATTATATTACCACAATAAAAACTCGGAGCAACAACTATCTGGCAGTGACTCCCTAAAATGACTAAATTCCAATTCCTTATTTGTCGTCTTCTGTATAAAACATGTATACTGTTCCCCTTTAACAAATATTAATTATCTCTTCTAACTTATGATATACTTTTTCAGTTTCCTCTTTCATACAAAAGTTGCGAAAGTCGTCTACTAGCCTCCACCAAGTCCTTATAAATAAAGCCTTTCAGCGATTTTGCTGAAGGGCTTTATTCTTTTATAGAATTATTTTTTAAAAAAGAAGGATTTTTAAAAAGCATTGTAGTATAATGATAAAAACATAACTTAAAGCTATTATTTATAATAAAACATAATGATATATAATTCATAATATATGCCATTATATATTGATGAAATATAATATTGTAGCCTGTATGAAAGTGACAGGAGAGACCATTTCTTTAATGAAGATAGAAGGGGAGCCAAAGAAGCAAAATGCCAAGTGCATCCAATCTTTCAGATAAAAGGACAGAGCAGAAGAGTAATCTCATTATTTTCTTAATCTGTCCTTTTTATTTTGCTCACATTGCATTTTGTAAGTAGAACAATCAAATCAGGAGGACTAATCTTGCTAAAGATGAAGAAACTGAAAGCTATTTTATTATTGGCTATTTTCTGTTTTGTATTGGCGGGCTGTACCAATCCTATGACCCCGCCTTTACCCTCAGAGGGAGACGATACCTATACCATCACCGTAGCATCGAAAAGTGGTACCGTCTATGGCACCGTCTGTATCAACGGGCTTTCTACCGGCATCTATCTCTCTGCCAGTACTTCAGTACAGATCGATCAGGTGATGGCTGGGGACGAGATTACCCTGGTGGATGATGTTGATTTTGAAAGCCATCCCGAATCCTTTAACCCGCCCCAGACCACGATAAATTTTTATTGGTTCTAATCATATAAAGTCATCGTATGACATCTATAATCATAATCAATACAAGGAGGCCTTATGTAACAAGCGACCGAGTAGATAAAGGTAAACCATCCGCAAGGATGGGACGCAAAGCCATGGGTCCCTGGTCTACCCGGGGATAGCCGGACTGCCTGCTTCAAGCCTCACAATACAGCCATGCATGTTCCAAACTTCACTTAATAGCTGAAATAAAGAGAGATCTTTTTGTGCCTCAAATCGATTGAATGTTCTGTTTTTCTATATAGGAAATATATATCTTAAATTTAAAAAGGAGATAAAGATGAAAATCAATCCGAAAAATACCAGAATTTTATTAGTATTATCTTGTATTTTTATAGTCTTAACCTTAGCCGGCTGTCTCTTGAAACCCACCGTCACTCCAGCCATACCCGACCAGCCGGTCTTTACCCATTACCGGGTGACCACCCAGACCTTCAAAGAGGTTAACCCCGACTATGCCATTGAGGTTGCCTGGCGGGCCAGCAGTATAGATTACAGCTTTCAGCTTTTTAAAAGCATAAATAACAGCACCTTCGAAGTCTACTTCGATGACGGCAAAGAGGAGTCTGCCTCCTATCTGCGTAAAAGCTGCAGCTGTTCTTTTAGCGATACCGAGGTGACCCCCGGCAACACCTACAGCTATTATGTCCTGGCCTATAATGATAAAGGTGAAGTAGGGCAAAGTGCCACCTTTACCCGGGAGCTCTTCCTACCCCCCTGTATCTTAAAGTCCCCCCAGGATGAAAGTGAAATTGTAAATCCCTTTCCTACCTTTGATTGGGACAGCAAGGCCTTATCCAAATACCTCTCCCGCTCCAAGGCCACCGGTTATGAGAAGGCCCATTTAAAGGTCAAGGATGAGACCGTTCTGGAAGATGCCTGGGAGAAGGAATTTGCTGATGCCACCATCTCCAGTGTCACCTACAATGAGGACGGTACCGGAAAGGACCTGGTCGATGACCATTACTATGACTGGTGCCATTGGGTGGATTCCTATGATAATGAAGGGAACCTGATTGCCAGTGGTTACAGTAACAGCTGGCACTTCCATTACAAAGGTCCCATCAAGGCCGTCCTAAAGGGACAGATCCAGATCCCGGAAACCGCCATCCCCAAAAGCCGGGATGTAGGTGGGACCATTCCTTTAGTCGATGCATCAGTGACCCTTACCGATTCGGAAGGTGTTACCCATACCGGTACCACTGAAGGACAGGGACAATATATCTTTCCCCAGGTAGCTCCGGGTACCAACTACATCATCACAGCAGTCGGTGAAGTAGAAGGACAGACCATCGTCTACAAGGACGTAGTCCCTTCCATCACTTTACATGAGGTCTTTGATGCCGGGATTGCCGATGCCGAATCGACCGCCCTGGCTTTAGTCATGGAGGCGATGCTAGAGGCTGATCCCAACTTAAATCCGGAAGACATTGTCCTGGATGATATCTTAAATGCTGCCAACTTCCCGACTCTAGTTACCATTGTAGGGGATACCTTAAATGCCTATGGCAATGTGACTACTGATCCGGAAGTTATAGATGCAGTTCAAGCAGTGGATATGACGGAGATTGTTTCTTGGTTAAATCAACATGCACAAGCATGGTTAGACTATGATATTAATCAAATAGCAAGCATGATAGCTTTCAATCCATTTGTTATAAAAAATTATAATTGGGACTCCACAGGGAATTATTCAGAGAATGACTATAGAGATTATCTTGCAGAAAAATTTACAGTTCTAACAATTGAAACATTTGATTACCAAAACAATGATATTCACCTGGAAAATCAAAATGAAGCCATAGTTTATAGTGATAAATATATAAAATATACAGAGGGAAATAATACCTTCGATGAAATCAATAAAATCTATTTCCATTTAATCAAAACTGAGACAGGTTGGAAAGCAGACGAATACAGAGTGTTGTGCACTGTACCAATGACCCGAGTTGAAGCAAATTTAATTGAAGTAAATGGTAATTATGAAGTTGAACTTTACTGGAGGGGTTATACTTATCAAGATTATAATGGAAATTGGCAAGGAGCGGATGTGGATAAGTACAGGATTTATCAAAGAGTAAATGATGGCAGTTTTGTACATGTCTCTGGAACTAATTATGAGCTTGTTCCTGGCGGAAATGGAAATGAATTTCATTTCTTTGATAATAGCACATCAATGGGGAATGATTATACTTATTACATTACAGCTGATGGCGGAGAGCTATCAGGGGAGAGCGAACCGAGTAAATTTGCAACGGTGATTGCAAGTAAAATTACTGGTTTTGAAGGTAATACAGAAACAGAAACCGATGGTAATTATAGTGAATCTGACTATATGATAATGTTATACTGGCTAGAATTCCCTAATGCCATTTCTTACCATGTCTATTGTCATGAAGGTGCTCCCAGTAGCGATCCAGAAGAATTTACAGAAATATTCAGAGAATTAGAGATTGAGGATGGCGAGTGTGAATTCGAAGATGAAGAAGTTAATCATGGTACAACTTATCAATATTATGTTGTTGCAGAACTTGCTGACGGCACTTTTACCAATCCCAGTAAAATTCTTACTTTAGACAGCTGGTATGATAATTTTGCCATCACTGATCTGGTTCAGGGAAGTGTACTTACAGTACAACCAACTGAATTTACTTGGGAAATTCCTTCTGATATTACGCCAGGTTCTGTAACAGAATGCCAAGTGTTTATTGTATTAAGTGAAGATAATGGACGGGATGAGATTTGGGAAAAAGAAATTGATGAACTGAATACAAATTCAATTCAATATGATGGACCGGATTTAATCGATGGATACATATATGAAGTAAGAATAGAATATGAGGGAATGAACAGCGAAGGAGAAAAAATTGCGGAAAGTAATTCAGAAACTTATTTTATTTATGGTGATAAGATAATTTTTGAATATGCCATATCCTTTGCATGTAATATTAACAATTTACCAAGCTATTCTATCCAATTGGGGTGGGTTGATTATCCCGGTGTCTCTGATTATCATGTTTTTCGAAGTACCAATCCTTTTAGTGGTTTTAGTGAAGTAACAAATGATGAAGCAGATTATGGAGTGACTTATTATTATTATGTAGAAGGAAATCTTCCGAATGATGAATTAGTATCCAGTTCAACCATTACCGTTGATACTTGGTTTCCGATTTTCGATCTATATTACCCTGCCCACAATCAAGTAATTACTGAACCCAAACCAACTTTTACATGGGAAAATCCCGACATCACCTTTCCATATCTTCCCTCCGCAAACCAGAATGGAGGAGTCTTTATTTATGTTCGCGAAGAAACTCTTGATGATGAGGTTTGGGAACTACAGATTGATTTGGATGACGATTCAATTACTTACAATGGAGAACCTTTACAAGAAGGTCATCAATATATCTGGGGAGTTAGGTATGAAGGGCGTAATGAGGTTGGTTTTGAAGTAGTTCATAGTATTTCAGAAAATAGATTCTACTACGGTTACCAGCCCTTTGAAACGACATACAGAACCGAAACCTTTGCTCCCAACGAAAACTCTGTCCGTATCTTATGGCAAGAATATCCTACAGCCACCGACTATCAGGTTTATAAAAGCACGGATGGAACCAGTTTTGACCCACTATCCGGAGATTATGAATTGCATGGTGATTGGTATGGATTATGGGATCATACGGTAAATGATGGAGGAATTTACTACTATTATGTTGTGGCCTTTGATGAAGAAACGGAAATTCAAACCGGTGATACGATGGAAGTTAATACCTGGTTGCCTGGTATTATTACAGAATACCCCATCGAAGATGAAGTCATCAGCGAAGACCATCCAACCTTTACCTGGAGTTATGAAGCTGATATTGGTTTTCCCGAAGGTCCTTTTGATTTTTTTCAGGCAGGTATGAACCTCTATGACATTGATGATGAAGAGACCATTTGGGAAATTGAACTAAATGATCTTGATGTATTTTCCTATGTCTATGATGGACCTGATTTGATTTCGGGTCATAAGTACATTTGGTGTCGGTATATTGAAGGTATGGGTGATGATGGCATTATGACAGCAACAGCAGGTAGAGGATGGTTTTACTATAGAACAGAAGTACAAATTGTAAGGGTTTGCTCGGATTCAGGTGGGGGAATAGAGGTATGCTGGTGGCCATTTAATGGAGCAGATTATTATAGAGTCTATCGTAGCACAGATGGAACCACATTTAATGAAATTTTTGATAGCCAGAATTATACTCTTGATGAATATACTGGGATATGGTGGAATGAACAATCTTTAGATGTCAGTTATTTTACTGAATGGGGTTATCTTGTTATGGGAGATAATACTACAATTATTGGCAATGAATATACCTATTATGTGACTGCTTATGATGGTGATTTGACCGTAGAAACTGAACCTAGCACTTCCGTGATGATAAATACCTGGTTACCATCAAGTTCTTTGGATAGTCCGGCGGATAATGAGGTAATTTCTGTTCAAAATCCATTATTAGAGTGGTCTCCTCCGAATGTTTCTTTTCCATATGGACAACTTGATAGTGCCCACATAGATTTGGATTTCGCCAATATAACGGCAAATAGTGAAGTATGGAATTACACATTTGACAATTTTCCGGCATCTTCAATAAATTACAATTTTGATGGCAGTGGGGAAGATCTGATTGATGGTAATGTTTATAAATGGAGGGTAATTATAACAGGTATTGATAATGATAGTGTTGTATCCTGTGAATCTATGGCAGGATCAAGAACATTTACTTATCAGGCGCCAGCCGATTAAAGTAATTGTCGAATAAACTGATTTAAGAATAAGAGAGAGAATCAAAATGTCGAAAATCTACTATTTTTATTCTCTCTCTTTTTTAATTTTGAGTAAGATTGACATATAATAAAAACATGCATTCATAATTTAAAAGCATTTAATAGTTACAGACTATTTTTTAGGATTATGATAGTAAATCACTATTCTTTATGCTAAAGTAATTATGTAATATTGAGTATTACTTTTAAATTCTTAACTTACTCCAGTTGCTTCTTCTAACTCTCGATATAACTTTTCAGTTTCATCCCTCATGCAAAAGTTGCGAAAGTCGTCTACTAGCCTCCACCAAATCGTTATAAATAAAGCCTTTCAGAGATTATTCTGAAGGGTTTTATTATTTTTTTCAAATTATTTTTCAAAAAAAAAGGATTTTAAAATAGATTTGTAGTATAAAAAAAATAATGTTTTAAAAATATTAAATATTGTAACCTGTATGAAGGTAACAGGAGAGACTTTTTCTGTTAAAAAGAGAAGGAGCCGAAGAGGTAAGATACCAAAGATATCTAAACTTTCAGGCAAAAGGACTGTTGCCGGACAGAACTCTGGAGAGCTTTATGCGAAGAAGCACCGAAGGGGCAATTCCTAATTATCGGGAATAACCTTACAGAGGCTTTTAAAAGTATTTCCTAATTTTTTGGGAAGAATCTTTCAGGTAAAAGGACAGAGCAAGAAGGTAATATTATTATTTTCTTGCTCTGTCCTTTTTATTGTCTAAAATAACAGGCCTGATTTATCGAAGGCAGACAAGGGCAGAAAAATTAAAGAAATTAATTGTACTATAAATATTCCATATATTCATATTATTAAGGAGGTAAAAAATGTTAAAGAAAAGGAATCTACTCTTTCTCTCTCTGCTCATCTTAGGAGTTTTACTCCTAAGCAGTTGTTTTCTTAATCCCCCGGCAACCGAAGGAATCCTCAAAGGACAAATTATGGTACCGGAAGGTACCGTACAGGCAAAAGACCTGACCGGTCAAGCCCTACCTGATGCCACGATCAACATCATTGATCTTTCTACCGGCGCGATTATCGCTACCACGACCACCGATAGTAATGGAAACTACCAGGTTTCTGTCCCTTCGGGTGGTCCCTATCTTTTAGAAGCAGCAAAGGATGGGGTGAAGGTACAACAGGTTACTCCCCAGGTGGAAACAGGTATCGAATATGACCTGGGTACAGCCGATGCTACCACCACAGCAGTGGCCTTAATCATGCAGGCCATGATGGATGCGGGAACTGATCTAGCTGATATCAATCTTGCTGATATCGAAGCTG
>Ga0272441_10009146_pt1 | contig 15404 bp, 13 predicted proteins | sample SSMProp6N_FD_193582 | JGI IMG/M metagenome (GOLD analysis project Ga0272441, IMG submission 193582) | Marine sediment archaeal communities from Little Sippewissett salt marsh, Falmouth, MA, United States - SSM-Prop-6N | ecosystem: Environmental > Aquatic > Marine > Wetlands > Sediment ... | reverse complement strand
TTGATGACGGGAATAAGTATCTCCCTGATTTCTAGATTTCCTTTTCCTTTTTTGGTTTTTATTAAAGCTTTCAATAGGTTATCTCCGTGGTGATTGATGGATTTGGGTTCAATACTTAAAATACCTTAATGAATATTTTAATGTTGATTATATACATTTTAAAATTAACAATTAGAATTTTTCTATAGTCTCAAGCTTATTTAATTATAGTATATTGCTACAAACAACATATTAAGTTATTTATTAACTGTTAACACATTTATATTATCACACATAAAACTAAAAATCCAACATTTTTGGAAAAATATGATAATAAGTTTTATAAGATTTTTTTGTTCCCAGTTATGTCATATTTACAAGTACTTTCATTGAATCACTGATACCATCCGCTAATTTCATTAATTCTTTTTGTAAATCCTTTAATCTTATTATTTTGGTAATAAACGGTTGGAATATTTTAGGATAATTATCTAGAATTTCAATGGCAATTTTGATATCTTCAGGTTCATATACATGTATCCCTATAATATTTAATTCCTCAAAATATATTTTCCAAAAATTCAATGCAATGGGTTTGCTAGCTGCACCTACGGATACAATTTTTCCTCCTGCTTTCACAAGGTCCGTTACATAGTCATAAGTAGCCTGAATGCCAACTGCTTCATAGACTATATCTGCACCTTTACCTTTAGTTACATCTTTAACTTTTTTCATAGATTCTTTAAGGGATGTACCTGTCATGATTCCGAATTTCTTTGCAAAATTAATTCTTTCCGGATTAATTTCTAACATAACAACCGAAGATGCACCATTTAATTTACAAATTTGCGAAATCAACTGACCAATTGGTCCACCGCCAACTACTGCTACTTTGTCACCTAAAGATAATTTTGATTTACGAACTGCATGAACTGCTACCGCAACTGGTTCCATTAGCGCCGCTAAATCCATCCCCAAAGAATCAGGAATTTTAAATAACTTGCCAGAATCGACGTGGCAATATTCAGCAAATCCACCATTTTGATCTATTCCAATAAGATTCAAATTTGGACAGATATGAAAATGTCCTTCTTTGCATGGAAAACAATTACCACAAGAAATAAGGGGATTTACAACCACCCGATCACCTTTTTTGATATCATTATTATTTATCCCGATTTCTTCAACTATTCCGGAAAATTCATGTCCCATAACCAAAGGTGCGGAAGCTCGCGGGTGCATTCCCCGAAATATATGAATATCAGTACCGCATATACCTGCATATCCAACTCTTATCAATGCTTCCTTGCTTTTCAATATTGGTGTACCTATTTCATTAATTTCAACTTCATTAATACCTTTATAAACTGCGGCTTTCATTTAAAAAACTCCTTACGATATAAATAATTCTTATCTTCTATGATTATAATTCAGAAAAATGGTATTTTAGTATGATAGATATCCTCCATCAACGTATATCGTTGAACCGGTTACATAATTAGAGGCTTCAGAAGATAAAAACACTGCTGCACCTGCCAATTCTTCCGGATTTCCCCAACGATTCATTGGAATACGGGAAAGAGTTCTCTCAAATCTTTCCTTATCTTTACATAAAGCTTCAGTCATTGGAGTTTTGAACCATCCAGGACCTATAGCATTTACATTAATGTTATATTTTGCCCAAGCGACTGCAAAAGCTTTTGTTAGTTGGCTGACACCGCCCTTGCTTGCAGAATAAGCTGGAATATTTTCACCACCAAATACACTGGTCATGGATGCAATGTTAATTATTTTTCCCTTATTCTGTTTTATCATTATCAACCCCGCTGCTTGAGAAAATAAAAAAGTTCCCTTTAAATTAATATCTATAACAATATCCCAATCTTTTTCGGAAAAATTTTCGACCAGGTCTCTCCGATTTATTCCGGCGACATTGAATAAAATATCTATTTTGTTAAAACGTTTTACAGTTTCTTCTACCACATTTTGAACTTGAACTTTTTTACTTACATCGGCACAAAACCATAAGCATTCTCTATTTTTTTTGTTAATTAATTCTGTAACTTCTTTTAATTTCGCAGAGGTTCTACTTACCAAAATTAGAGTTGCTCCTGCTTCAGACAATGCCAATGCAATTTCCCTTCCAATACCACTACCAGCACCGGTAACAATAGCTATTCTATTATTTAAACTAAATTTATCTAATGAAAACATTTTTTATCCTTTCTTACACAAAAAATAATGAAAAAAGATTGTATGCTATTTATAAAACATTGTCTTTTTTAGATTTTCTTGATTTTTCTCTGATTTAGCATAAAATTCATGTAGTTGTTTTTTAAAAAAAATTTGCTTTATTCTTTCTTGGTTATTTCTTAAATAAAGCCATCAATTTAAGTCAGAGTTCTATATTATATTGAGAATCAATATTTTTTTATATTCTTCAAATATTTATCTTTATTTTACAAGTTAATATTTTCTCTTTACATGTTCCGATATTCGATTAATTGCTTCTATCAAATTTTCGTCTGAATTTGCAAATGAAAATCTTAAATAACCTTCTCCCATACTTCCAAATGCAGAACCAGGAACACCAACAACTCCAGCTTCTTTGAGAAGTTCTTCTGCAAAAGCAAAGGAGCTTTTACCAAATGATTTAATATTGGGAAAAGCATAAAAACTGCCTGGGGATTTCATACATTGAATACCGGGTACAGCATTTAATCCATCAATTAAAATATCTCGGCGCCGAGCGTATTCTACCACCATATCTTCTACAGCTGATTGCGATCCACTAATAGCTGCCAATGCTGCCATTTGAATAAAGTTCGAAACGCAAGAAGTAAGACCTTCCTGTAATTTTGGCATTCGAGAAACAATGTTATCTCTTCCAGCTATATAACCGATCCGCCAACCGGTCATTGCATAGGTTTTTGAAAAACTATTCACAATAATAGTCTTGTCTTTTACTTCAGAAATTTGTGCCATGCTAAAATGTTTTCGTTTATCAAAAATTATTTTTTCGTAGACTTCATCAGATATTACAAATAGATTGTATTTATTGATTACTTCGGCTAGTGCCTTCATATCTTTCTTTTCCAAAACGGCACCAATAGGATTATTGGGAGAATTTAAAATGATAGCTTTTGATTTTGGTGTAATTATTTTTTTCAAATCTTCTGCTTGTAATTTAAAATCATTTTTTTCATAAAGCGGAACCAAAACTGCTTTTCCCCCTACCATCAATATTTCACCCAGATAATTAGGATAGCAGGGATTGGTAACAATTACTTCATCACCCGGATCAATAATGGTTAGCAATGCCAGAGTGATGGCTTCCATTCCTCCAATTGTTATCATGATGTTTTCAGCATTATATTCGAGCCCTAATTCCCGATTGCATTTATCTGCTATTGATTTTCGTAACTCTACTATACCCATGTTTGATACATAATGCGTATAATTTTTATCGATTGCCTTTTTACCTGCATCCTTTATATGTGCAGGAGTATTAAAATTGGGTTCTCCTACACCAAGATTAATCAAATTATCATATTGAGCAGCCAAATTAAACATATATCTTATCCCTGAAGCAGGGTAATTGCAGGCAATTTTTGAGAGATTAGACATTAAAAACCTCCTAATATAAATTAATTGATCTAATATTTCAGCCATCAGATAAACTTTTAAAAATATAAACTTTTTTGTACGTTCAGACAATAGCCATCTAACTTTAATAATATTAAAACCAAATCGGCTCCTTTAATAGTCAATTGAAGCGAAATTGTTTATTAAAATGAGATAAATTAGATCCGCTGAATAAAACTATCTCATGGGATTACATCTGGTAACAAAAATATAATCTGATTTTTTTATTTTTGCACACCTCTCTTATGATTTTCGACTTTTTATTTTAAGAAATAATTCACTTTTCTAATCTTTTTTTATCATCACATTACTTTTTTCTAATATATTAGAGAAAGAAAAGTTTGCAGGCAAAACATATTAACTTACAAATTATGAAATACTTTATGCTTTCGATCATTTCTTTAGTTCATTTGAAATATTATTTTATATCTTGATTTTAACTGGAATATTTTTAAATATTTATATTTGTAATCTTCACGCTATTTATTTTTACCACGAGCATCAATTTTTATTTTTATTTTTTCACCTTTTTTGTTGATTCCTTGGATTTCATCGCAAAGATTAGATATAACACAAGCATGATTGGGAATTATTGTTAAAATTTGTCCAACTTCTAAACGAATATTTGGATTGAATCTTAAAAATCCATGTTCTTCATTTAATTTATATATTTCTATTTCGGGAAATTCTACAACATAACCATACCCTTTTTTGAACTTACTTAAATCACTGGTTAAAGTTTTAGAACCTGCATCAATGATGGCACTTCCCAAACATGGCGTACTTACAACAGTTGTTTTAATCGTTAAAGCACAATCTTTCACCCTACATAATCCTGCACCTAAAGCTTGGACATCATTAAAAATATAATTCCCTGCCCTAGATTCTGTTATTCCTTTCAATTGGTGAGGAAATCTGGAAGAGGGAGAAGATCCAGAACTTAATATTGTAATATTTTTCTCGTTTAATTCTTTCTTTATATTTACTAGTATATTTGAATCTTCTTTTGCTTTCTCTTCAATTTTCTCTAATGTATCTTCCGCGTAAATTGCACCACCATAATATAAAAAACCAACAATGTCTAATCCTTCAGTATCCTTAGCTATCTTATAAAAATCTATTGTGTCTTTACCGGGATTCAGTCCCCCTCTATTAATTCCGCCATCTATTTCAATTAATACGGATATTCTTTTTCCCAGACTGGAAGATAATCCTGACAATGCATCTAGATGTTTCTTGTCATTTACAAGCGTTGTTATATTTGTATTATGCATTAATTCACCAAGCAATTTTATTTTTTCATCACCTATAATAGGATATGCAAGCAGAATATCTTTAAAGCCGTTTTTAACAAAAACCTCTGCTTCTGTTACTTTAGCACAGGTAATGCCTGTGGCACCCAATTCCAATTGCTTTTTTGCAAAATATATAGATTTATGGGCTTTTATGTGAGGTCGATGCTTTATATGATATTTTTCCAGGGAGACCACCATGGTCTTTATATTATTTTCAATAATATCTAAATCTGCAACTACATATGGTGTCATCATTTTATTTTCTCCTTTGCATTGATTGTTTTAATTAATTTCTTTATTAAATTTATTTAAAATATTTTCCAGCACAAATGTATCACAATTTCCGCCTGAAAGTATTGCTACCCTACTTTTCTTCGTTGATGCTTTGTTTTTCATAATGCCTGCCAATGAAACATCTCCGGAAGGTTCAATCAATGATTTGGTTCTTAATAGTAACAAAAGCACTGATTCTTCTATTTCCTGTTCTGTAATCGTAATAATTTCATCAACAAATCTTTTTGTAAGGTTAAATGTATTTACTCCAGGTTTTTTTGCAACCAGTCCATCCGCGATAGTATTACAGGAATCTACTGCAACAATTTTATTCTTTTCCAAAGATTTCAACATAGAACAGGATGTTTCCGGCTGGACACCAATTACTTTCGTTTTTGGTGAAATCCCTTTAATGCTCATTGCAATACCTGAAATTAATCCTCCACCTCCAATGGGAATATAAATTTCATCAATATCAGATATGTCTTCAAGCACCTCTAACCCGACTGTTCCCTGCCCTGCAATGGTTCTAATTGCATCAAATGGATGTATTAAGTTATAATTTTCCTTATCAATAATTTCCAATGTTTTTTGTTCCATTTCTAATGAATCTTTTCCAAATAACACAACATTGGCTCCATAATTTCTTGTAGCTTTAACTTTTATGGGATTCGCCTTTTTTAGCATAACTATGGTTGACTTTATATTTATTGTTGATGCTGCAAAAGCAACTGCCTGAGCATGGTTGCCGGAAGAAAATGCAATTACTCCATTTTTTTTATTACTTTCTAAATCTGATAAAATATTATTGAATGCACCTCTTACTTTAAATGAACCAGTCTTTTGCAAATTTTCACACTTAAAATAAGTTTTTCCACCAATTAATTGGTCAATGCTTTTTGAGCACATTATGGGTGTTTTGTGAATATAGTTCTTTATTAATTCTCTTGCAGTTAAAATATTTTCTAGTTTTAGCATTAATTCTCTCCTTAATTTTCTGCTTATAGAATGAACTATTTTTTTTAATAAAAATATTCATATTAATATTTATTTTCAATCCAGTACAATCAAACTTTAAAACTTATTTTATAATAATAGTTAAATTAATTTACTGGAAAAGTGCATAGTATTTATGTAGACCTTGAAGCAATCTTATTTATTCTTATAGATATCGGTAGTTTATAAATAAAAGGGCTTTGTTGTATTTTCTTAAAGTCTTATTATGTTTAAATAGGCAAGTTTTTGATTAATAATATATATATTCTTTGTATTTTACTTTTTTATTAGCCCTTTATTTTTGATCTCTACAATTTTCTTATCATTTTACTCAATCACTCGTCTTCTACTTCAACAATCATCTCTATTTCTACCGGTGTATTAAAAGGGAGCTCATTGGCCGACAAGGCACATCTCGAATGTTTGCCTTTATCCCCGAAGACTTCCAGGAGAAAATCAGAGGCTCCATTGATCACGAATGGTTGACGCACAAAACCGTCTGCGCTATTCACATAACCGTGTAAATTGACAATTTTTACTACTTTATTAAAATCTCCAATTGCACTCTTTAAAATAGCAAGCAGATTAATGACTGTTATTTTTGCAGCATCATAAGCTTCTTCCTCGGAAACCTCTGCACCAACTTTTCCTTCGTATTTTAATTTGCCATTAACACGACAATCCTGGCCGGAGATAAAAATTAGATTCCCTGTTCTTCTATAAGGAACATATGAGGCTACTGGTTTGGCTGCTTCTGGTATTTTTACTCCCAACTGATTAAGTTTCTCTTCTATTTTCATTTAATTTCTCCTTTTCTCTTAAAGTTTTGTCTGTATAAGTGCTTCGAAAATACATAAATAAATAATATCTATTAGCATAATTCAAATTATTTTTGCATTTAGCATGTAATACATCTTAGTGAATTTTGCAATTTAATTTTTAGACTAAAATTTAAAGTAACATTTCAAAATCATTTTCTTATAACTTTCAAAACATTGTTTTAAAAAATTAAAAACCAATGCATATCTGACTATAAATTTCCGCAGCCCGACGTACCTCATTTAGATCTACAAACTCATTCTCTGTGTGTGCTTGCAAAATATCTCCAGGCCCTAATACGATTGAAGGGACACCTGCTCCTGTAAATGAAGAGGCATCACAACCAAAATTCACACCCTTCATAGTAGCTTTGTCCAATATTTTCTTACAACTTTCCATAGAAGTCTTTACGACTTTTTCATTGATATCAGTATCTATCGGAATGGTCGAAGTAGTTGGATCTGAAACATTTATATTTAAATTGACATTTTTCTGCTTAAGGGTATCAATCAATTTAAGTATTTCCTGTTTTGCACTCTCATTGGTTTCTCCGGGCAACAATCTTCTATCTACTTCAATTGAACATTTATCTGGTATAATATTCACAGCATCCCCACCATTAATGCATCCAACACTCAAGGTGGGGGAACCTAATAAATCGTGTTTTACGTGCGGATAACTTGGGATTAAATCATTTTTTAAGGCATTGACAAAATCCACCATATCATATATAGCATTTTGTCCTTTTTCTGGCCTTGAACTATGGCCAGATTTTCCTGTTACAGATATTATCCACCTTACGACTCCCTTACAAGCTGTAATCACATCTAGTTTGGTAGGCTCACCTACAACAGCGCCCTGCAGATTTATACCTTTTTGTAAAAAATGATCGACTCCCCGATGATTGTATTCTTCATCAACGGATGCCACAAAATATAAATCTGTAGAGGGCTTTAAATTATTTTTTGTTAATATGTTTACTGCATACATCATTGCTGCAAGAGACCCTTTGCAATCTGCACTACCTCTTCCAAACATTTTTCCATCTTTTACAATTGGATTTAGTGGCTCAATGGTCATGTTTTTGGTTGAAACAGTATCCATGTGTGCTTCAAGGCAAATTCCTCTGCTATCTTTGCCTTTAATATGACAAATCACATTATGCCTATTTGGCAAGACCTCTTCTTTTACACAATGAACTCCAAGACTTGTTAGATATTGATAGACATAATCTGAGATTTTCGCTTCACCATTTGTACTTCCTACATAATCTATGTTTACACTTTCAATGGCAATTAATTCTCCTAATAGATTTGAGATCTCATCATAATCTGCAATGCCTTTTAAATTGATGGACATAATATATCTCCTTTTAATGATTAAGTTTATCAACATATTAAATTTCAATTAAACCAATAATATATTTTTAATATGTATCAATAAGCATAATTTAATACTTTTCGAATTCACAATTATGCAAAAATATTATTTTTTTAAAATATTAGATTTGGTAACCACATTACTAAAGCGGGGAAGTATGCAATAAGGATAACAACTAATATTCCGGTTATGAAATAAGGTGTTAAATCTTTAATGACATCTTCTATGCCAATTTTCGCAATGCTACAAGATATGAATAGCGTTGCTCCAACAGGAGGCGTAAACAATCCTAAAGCTAATGCTATTAGTAAAACAGTTGAGAAATGAATCGGATCCATTCCCATTTCAAGTACTATCGGGAAAAAAATGGGAATAAATATAAACAAATTCGGAACTAAATCGCCAATCATACCTGCAAAAAATAAAATCAAGAGTAAAGCCAGTAAAAGTATGGGATCGGGAAGACCAATCGAGAGAACTGCTTTTGCTATTGTTTTAGGAATATTTTCTCTTATAAGCACCCAGCTAAAAATATTGGCGCTACATACCATTGCCATTACAACCGATGTATTTTTTGCAGAATCAGTTAATGCCCTTATTAAACCATTCCAATCTAAGCTTCTATATACAAAAAAACCAATGATAAAAGAATAAAACGCTGCTACTGCTGCTACTTCAGTAACTGTGGCAACACCAAAGACTAATGAGTATAATAAAATCGCTGGGAAAAATAGTACCCAAGCACATTCTTTAAAATATTTAAAAATCTCTCTCCAGGAGCCTAAATCTTCTGTAGGGAAATTTCTTTTTTTGGAAATAACGATTGTCATTAATAAATACGAAAATCCAAGAATTATCCCAGGTACCGCTCCAGCTAAAAATAGTTTCAAAACAGATAAATTGGTTATCCAGGCAATAATAATCATTGTGCTGCTTGGAGGAATAATTATTCCGACCACTGAACTTGTAGCGTTTATTGCAGCAGAAAATGAACTGGTATACCCACGTTTTTTCATTTCCGGTATCAGGATTGCTCCTGTAGAAGCTGCATCTGCAACAGATGAACCTGACACCCCCGCAAGTATCATGCTAACAATAACCGAAACACATCCTAAAGCACCTGGTAATTTACCTATTATTGAATTTACAAAATTAATTATCCTGGTTGATACACCTGACCGCATCATTAGATGTCCGGATAGTATAAAAAAGGGTACTGCAAAAAATGGGAAAGACTGCATATTTGAAAAAAATCTTTGTGCTACAATTGCAATAGGAATATGATTTAATACAATGTAAAAAATTGCAGATATGCCCATACTAAAGGGAATAGGTAATCCTATAATAATTAATACAAAAAAGCCAACAAACATGAACCATGCCATTGTCTATTCCTACAATCTCTTTTTCTTGTTAGAATTAAATTTCGTTCTAATATTTTTATATGAAATCATAAAAAATAGTGCGCCAAAGGAAAGAACTAATGGCAAATAGTAAAAAGCCAGGGAAATTTTCCAGGTTCCTGCTGTACTATCAAGCGCTGATACAGATAACTTGGTACTACTTATAAACATAAAGAGAAGAAATAATAAGGTTAAACTATTAACTATAAATACTATTAATCCTCTTAAACGGCCACGCGCCTTACTTTTAAAATAATCTAATCCAAGATGCTCTTCGTAATATGTGATGCTGATCATGGAAATCATGATTATGTATGGGAAAAGAAATAGAGAAATGTCAAAGGTAAGCGTAAATGGATGATGAAAGAAATATCTTCCAACAACTTCAATCAGCACTGTAATAGTTAGAACTGCTAATAAAGTACCTGCAATTAAATCTAAGCTATGACAAAAATTCTCAAACTTCTTGTTTATTTTGTTCATTTAATAGCCTCTTTCTGATTTTCTTTTTAAAATGAATTAACAAAACCATGTTAATTCATTTAGGAAATTCAAATGAATTCCAGTATTATGTTTTCAAAATACCTTTTAATAAAAATACATATTGGTGCACCTTTTAAACATAAAAAGCACACCAATATGCTATTTATCCTATTAATTTAAAGTACTTTGTTTTTTTATTTATTTTTTTCTGTAATCTTCAAGCCACTGTAACATTTTATTAGTATCCGGATATTGTTCATTCATTTTATCGTATATTGGTTTTAATTTTTCCCTGAAAGTGTTTAAACCTTCTTCAGAAACATAAGTAATCTCCAGTTCTTTCTCAAGTTTCTCAATATAGCTATCACGCTTGCTATTTGTGTATTCTGTAGCAGCTTGATTGGCTTCATTTGCAGCTTCTACAATAATTGCTTGTGTCTCGGCATCAAAACCATCCCATACATCTGCATTAATAGTCAAACTGAAGAGATACCAGAATAAATTAACCATTGACAAATGATCCTGTACTTCATGAAATTTGGTTTCATATATTGCATCGACTGGATTAAATTGACCGTCAATAACACCTGTTTGCATTCCCATATACAGCTCAGAATACGGCATGGTTGTTACACCAGCACCAAGCTCTTTCATGCTATCTATTGCAACGATTGCACTCGAATGTGCTCTCATCTTTAATCCTTTCATGTCATCAGCTGTTTTAATAGCTCTTACTTTATTTGTAATTTGTGCAAATCCCAAATCATACCATCTGATAAGCTTGATCCCTTTTTTGTATAATTCATCATGCCATACCTGAGCTACTTCTGATTCTGTAAATGCCAATCCTTCCTCGGCATCCGAGAATAAAAATGGCAACCCGAATAAGGTTATTTCATCTACAATTGGAGTTAATTCATTATTCCCGGCCAAACTCATTTCTTGGGCACCAATTTTGACAGCTTCCACTTGTTCGTTTGCAGTACCTAATAATTCGCAACAATATGTCTCAATTTTAATCTTTCCGTTTGATTTTTCCTCAACAGCCTCTTTAAAAGTAGTTGCGACTACTCCTCTAACTGAATCTTCAACCGTATTCCACCCCAATTTTAAAGTGATAGGATTTGAAGAACCTGCAAATGCTTGAAGCGTGAATAACAATACAAAAATAATTGAAAATATTAATATTGATTTTTTCATAATGCTCTCCTTATAAAATTTATTAGTATTTGCTAATTATTCAGATAAGTGAATCAAGATACATTGATGCTTTATTACTTTCTTAACTATATAATTAGCTTTGTTTATCACCCTTGCTAAATTGAAAATAATCTATTTTTACAACCTCCTCTTTTATATTTAATTTAAGTTTGGTGATAAAATTTAAATCTTTCCAAATTCCAGTAACTTGCTTTGCAAAAAAATGTTTATAGTGTTTACGTAAATTCAATATAAAACATTTTTTTATATTATACAAAACATTTATAATAAATGCTATTAAAATATTTTGTAATTGTTGTTATTAAAAATTTTATTTTAGAATTATAATCATTAAAAAATAAAGAATAAATCTCTGACATTTTTTTTAGAAATAAATATTAAACTTGACCTGAATTTCACTTTTAAATAAAGGAGAATATTCTCATGCTTTATAAGAGATTAACAAAAAATGATAAAACTTCTTTATCGATTAGTAAAAATTCATCAGGGTAAAAGATGCTGACTAATTGTAATGATATTTTAGCTTAACTAATTACGCAATATACTGTTAATAACAGCAATTTATATAGCTATTTAATTTTTATAGTCTACACTCATTTGTACTACTCTTATTTTTATAGCTAATATATTTGAATAATTGTCTATAGATAACATACAATTTTATATTAATTTCGATTTATTCATTGTTTAAACTATTTTCTATGCTGGCTAAATTCGGTTCTACTCTGGATGGTTTAACAATGCCTCTTTCAATTGATCCCAGGTCTTTAAATCCTGATTCACTTATTACACATACAACTTTTTCTCCTTTTTGTATATGTTTTTCTTCCAAAGCTTTTACGGCACCTGCAATGCTAACAACTCCAGTTGGACCACCGAAAATACCTTCTTTATTAGGAAGTATATTTAGGATTTTTAATATTTCATCATCACTAATTTGAACTACTGCTCCATTACTCTCACGAATTTTCCGCAAGGCTACTTTCCCTGTAACTCCGGGATTATCTGTGCCAATCCCACCCGCGATAGTAAAGGGGGAATGAACCCGAGTAATGTTTTCTTTCCCTTGGATATATGCTTGATAAATTGGATTACAACCTTTTGCCTGTGTCCCAATTATACGAGGCATTGAGTTCGTTATTCCGAGTGTGTAAAGTTCGTAAAATCCTTTCCATATACCTAAAAGAAGAGAACCTGAACCCATGGGAGATACAACTACATCTGGTAAACCGTTTTGCTCAAATATCTCAAAAGAAATAGTTTTGTACCCTTCTATAGTGAATGGATTATGATAGGCAGTAGTAGTTAACATTTTCCAGCCAAATTTTAGTGAAGATTCTTCTGCAAGTTTAAAAGCATCACCTACTTCAGTTTCTAAAATAAAAATCTTAGGCCCATAACTTGAGGTATTTATTAGTTTTTCATGTGTCAGTTTACACATGAATATGTAGCATTGAATATCCACTGCGGCAGAATAACAGGCAATTGCTCCGGAAGCATTTCCACTCGATACGGTAATTACTGCTTTATGCTGTAAATCTTTTTCAATAGATAACATAACTGACGCAGCTCTATCTTTGAATGAGCCGGTTGGATTTTGACCCTCATTTTTAAAAAACATGTTAATGCCTAATTCAGGACCAATTTTTCTACTTTCAATTAAAGGAGTATTGCCTTCTCCAAGAGTAATTGACTTATTTACTTTTGGAAGCAATTTTGAATATTTCCATATTCCTGGCATATTGTCCTTTATTGAATCTATAGAATTAACCTTTTTGTATCCATAATGTGCCTCTAAAATACCATCTTTCTTTGGACAAATATAATTTCCAACTTCTAGTTCACAATTGCAATCAGAACATTTTAACATAATATTATTATTCATAATTAAACCTCGCATATTCAAATCTATTTACTGAATTAGAATCTTAAATTTTTAAATTAACGCATCAAAAGTCCACCATTAACATCTATATTCGAACCTGTAATATAACTGGATGCTTCTGAACATAAAAATAATATTACTTCGGCAACTTCTTCCGGTCTGCCACGTCGACCCAGAGGTACACTTTTAGGATCCTGTCCTAGGTCTTTAGTCATCTCTGTATCAATAAAGCCAGGGGAAACAGAATTAACATAAATATTGTAAGGTGCAGCATATTTTGCCAATGATTTTGTTAGACAAATAATACCTGCCTTCGACGAAGAATAATTTGCGCCAACTAATATCCCGCCAATTTCACCTGCTATTGAACCCATATTGACAATTTTCCCTTTTCTAAATTTTTTCATCACTTTTAAAACAGATTGACTTAAAAAGAAAGTGCCTTTTAGATTAATTGACATCATTCTCTCCCATTCTTCTTCAGTGATATCTTCAACATTTCTTATCTGACAAATACCCGCACAATTTACTAAAGCATCAATTTTTCCATATTTTTCAATAACAGTTGATACTATTTTATTGATATCATTTTTATCGATTATGTTAGCTTGAATAGAAATTGCATTTCCATTTAACTTATTGATTTCCATAACCGTTTTTTCTAACCTTTCTATATTTAGATCTACGGCTATGACATTTGCCCCTTTTTTTGCAAATAATAATGAGCAAGCCCTACCGATTCCACTAGCAGCACCGGTAATTATGACTACGTGTTCTTTAAATAACAATGATGTGACCTCCTGGAACGAAATAATACTTATTCAAAACCCGTTTTTTAATATAAACTCTACTATTATCTAGTAGACTTCTCTATTGAATACCCAAAATAAGATTTTAATATTAAATATTTTGTTAAATGTTAATTGTTAATATATTTGAGTAAAAAAAATTTATTTTTTCCCAAATGTATATTTATCGAAATTTTTAAGTATAATATTTTTTGCATTTTCAATATGTTCTCCTATTAACTTCGCAGCAAGTTTCTCATTTTTTTCTTTTACTGCCTGGAATATTTTATAATGCTCAAAATAAGATTCTTTTGCCCTTTCAATTCTACTTAAATCAATTGCTCTGTAAAAAACATACCTATTATTATACTTATCAAGCATGTTTTTTAGATATTCATTTCCTGAATTATCAATTAATAATCTATGCAGTCGAGCATCTGTTTCAATAAAACTGAATACTTCATCTTGATCTAAATCATTTTTTGCCCTCTTGAAGGTTTTTTCCAATTGATCAATTTCACTTGCGGAAATTCTCGAAACAGCAAGTTCTGTAGCATATGATTCCAGTATTTTTCGAATATTGTAGATTTCTTTAACTTCTTTTTTTGTAATCTTCCTTACATAAAAACCACTACGGGGAACAAGTATTAAAAATTCTTCTTTTACCAGGGTGGCAAAAACCTGCCTAACTAAGCTTCTGCTAACATTTAGCTGTTCTGCGATATTTTTATCAATGATCCTATCTCCTGGTTTGATTTCATGATAGATAATCTTGTTTTTAATAAATTTATAAACTTTTTCTTCAAGACTTTCAAAAGTGTCACCAATCCTATGGCCATTTTCATTTTTTCCATCTTCATTTGAAGATAGATATAAACCTATTTCTGATTTTTTATTTCGTGACACAACATCTAACCTCCATTTTTTAAGGTTCATTTAACTGTTAACATTTTTTGTTTTATTATAGCATAATGTTTTCAGATTACTTAATTTTTTAAATTTGCTATATAAAAATTCCTTTTTAATTTATACAAATGCAATTTATAGGATTCAACATTGTCAGATTCATCTCTATTTCAATAATATTCATACCTAGGTAGAATTAATTAATCTTCTACTTCAACAATCATCTCTATTTCTACCGGTGTATTAAAAGGGAGCTCATTGGCCGACAAGGCACATCTCGAATGTTTGCCTTTATCCCCGAAGACTTCCAGGAGAAAATCAGAGGCTCCAT
>Ga0272441_10009145_pt1 | contig 15406 bp, 10 predicted proteins | sample SSMProp6N_FD_193582 | JGI IMG/M metagenome (GOLD analysis project Ga0272441, IMG submission 193582) | Marine sediment archaeal communities from Little Sippewissett salt marsh, Falmouth, MA, United States - SSM-Prop-6N | ecosystem: Environmental > Aquatic > Marine > Wetlands > Sediment ... | reverse complement strand
CATTGTATCGTCTTTCGCTTGCCGGGACGTTAACCGGCTTAGAACTTAGAAGCCCCGGTAACCTTAAAATAATCCCTTATGTTTTAGGTAGGCTAGACAAGGACTACACTTCCAGTGAACCTAAAAGTGAATTTACACCCGAAATTGGTGGGGATATAAAATACAGCATTACACCAAGTCTCACCCTTGATCTCACTTATAATACGGATTTTGCTCAGGTTGAGGTTGATGATCAGCAGGTGAACCTGGATAGGTTTAACTTGTTTTTTCCTGAAAAACGACCTTTCTTTTTGGAAAATGCCGGGTTATTTACTGTAGGTAGCCCTGGGGAGGTGGATCTGTTTTTTAGTCGGCGAATAGGCATAGGAGACGACGGAAATATAGTCCCAATCATTGGTGGTGCCAGAGTATCCGGTAAATTAAACAGAACTAATGTTGGTTTACTTACCATGTTTACAGATGATGTGGAACAGGAAGGTATAGAAAAAAATAATTTTACGGTTGCCAGAGTTAATTATGAATTTAAAGGAAGAACTGCTTTAGGCGCTATTTTTGTAAATCGTTCAGGCCTGGAATCCTCAGATGATTATAACCGAACTTATTCTATTGACGGGAAATTTGGCTTGGGTAAAAAGGCAAGATTATCCGGTTTTTACTCTCAAACTTCAGGTTCGTACGACACCATCAATGAACATGCCTTTAAATTGCAGGCAGACTATAATTGGGATAATTGGGAAATGCGTGCAGCATATACAGAAGTTGGCCAGGGTTTTAATCCGGAAGTAGGGTTTCTTTTGCGTTCAGCATTCAGAAAGCCAGAAGGCCTGGTGCTTTATCATCTCAGGCCTAAAAATGAAAATTCAAAGATTTTGGAATTAAGGCCACATGTATCCTACAGAGGATATTGGGATTTTGATGGATTTCAGGAAACCGGTTTTTTACATATAGATAATCACTGGGCGTTTAAAAGTGGTACGGAAATACATACGGGAATTAATTTAACTACAGAGGGTCTTCTTGAGCCATTTGAAATTTATGAAGGAGTTATTGTAGAGCCCGGAACATATAAACATGCGGAAGGACAACTGGTTTTTTTTACGAATGGTTCTAAACCAGTATCCGTTAATATCAGGTCTGTATTTGGAGGTTCTTTTGGTGGTACGAGATACCTCAATACAGCGGATATGCAATTTAGAGCAGGTGAAAAATTTAATGCAAATCTTTCTTATCAATACAATAAATTTGAACTTCCCGGAGGGGATTTTACAGCAAATGTTTTTCAAACCCGATTGACCTATGCTTTTAAGTCAAACATATTAATTCAGGGACTTGTACAAAACAATACAGTGAACAAACTTTGGGCGTTCAATTTTAGATTTAGTTGGCTACAACTAGCAAATACAGGACTATTTGTTGTGTATAATCATAATTTAGAGAATAACGATCCATTAAACAACAGCATAATTGTAAAATATACCCGAATGTTTGATTTGGTCAAATAGAAATTCTTATGTTTATTTCATTGAGTCTCTATTTAATCCTTGAAATGATATTTATAGTCTCGACTTTCTCATACAAGATCAAACTTCTTTAATTTGTAATATTAATTTCAATTTTATATAATTAGATCAACTTAATACTGTTAGTTATGATTAAAAGTTTGACGAGTTTTTGGTTATTTGGATTAGTCCTCTTATTTAATTCCTGCGGCCTAAGTAACGATGCTGAAAAGGTTATTTTCGTTAAGGATTCAAATGAATGGTTTCAGGAAGGAAGGGCGTCCTGGAAATTTGATGGCGATCTTTTGGTAGGAACCTCATTAGGTGGATCGGGATTTGCTATGACGAATAAAAAATATCAAAATTTTACACTTTCACTTGAGTTTTATCCGGATACAGGGATAAATTCGGGAATATTTGTGAGATGTAAAAACAAAGATATCTCAAACACGGATTGTTATGAGATGAATATTTGGGATTTCCATCCAGACCAGGAATCAAGAACCGGATCTATTGTTACCAGGTCAAAACCATTGGTAAATGTAGAAACTGTAGGAAAGTGGAATAGCTATAAAATTACTTGTAAAAGCAATCATATCCGTACCTGGATCAATGGTGAACTCACAGCGGATATTTACGACGATGATTTATCTGAGGGTTATATAGCACTCCAGGCTGCAGAACCTGGCATAATCAAATTTAGAAATGTAAAAATAAAAGAGTTTTAAATTATTTGCCCTCGAAGTTAAATAATGAACTTTGTTAATCTTTATTTTTTTCGCAATTAATAAAGAGAAATTATAAGAAGGAAATTTTAAACAATTGTTTTATTCCTCTTCTGAACTATCGGAATCCTCACTTTCCTGAATTTCTTCTTTGTTAAGATTATGTTGCATAATGTTCAGATTTTTCAACTTGGCCTTCCACGTTGCCAGGGTTTCTTTCTGACGGTTAATGTTCTTTACAACATCTTTTACAAGAGGATTGTCACCTGAAGTATCTGAGAAGAATAGTAAATTGTTTTCTAATTGGCGAATTTCATTTAAGCTTTCATCTATCTTTCTTCGAATAAATGTTCGCTCATTGAGTAAGGCTCTTTCATTATCTGCGTTTGCAAGTTTTTTAAGCTTATCCCCATATTTCATTAGCTCCGATTCTTGTTTGCTAACATCCAGTTTTTTGAAAATAGCATCCAGAATAGTGTTAAACTTGACGTTTATATTCTTTTTATTAAATGGAACCCTGCCATAAGACTTCCATTCATCTATAAAAGACTTCACTGTGGCCAAATCTTTTTCTTTATCTCCGCACAGTTCAAAGGCTTTCAGTTTTTCCAGGCAGGCGAATTTCTTATCAAAATTTGCAGACTCTTCAGTATGAGCTTTATTTTTTGTAGCGTGCAGTCTGTCAAAATAATGATTGCACGCATTTTTAAAATCATTCCAAATCTTATCGGAGTATTTTCGGGGCACATGCCCAATAGTTTTCCATTCCCTCTGAATTCTTTTCATTTCGGAGGTTGTGGTATCCCAGTCTTCACTATCTTTTAAAGATTGTGCTAAGCTGAGAAGATCTCTTTTCTTGTCGAGATTATCCTGCTGATCTTTTTTAAGTTTTTTGTAATAGGCGTTTTTATTTCTGTTAAATCCTCTAACAGCTTCTTTAAAATCTGCCCAGGTTTTTTCATTTACATTCTGTGGCACTTTACCGGCCTTAAAGAAAGCTTCTCTTTGTTCTTCTATATCTCTTATTTGTTGTTGCAAGTCTTTATGGTGGCTCGCAACATGAGACCCTATTTCGATAATCTTTTGAATAATGCTTTTTTTCTTTTCTAAATTTTGCTCATACACTTTGTCCAGATCCTTAAAATAATCCTGTCTCCTTTGGTGCATGGCTTTGGTAGCATTGCTAAATCGCTCCCAAATTTCTTCTCGATGTTCCTTATCAACTGGTCCTATATCTTCTTTCCAAACTTTATGAAGTGTTTGCAATTCCCTAAATGCTTTATTAAGGTCTTCTTCTTCTTCTGCTAAGGCTTCAGCCCTTTCAACCAGTTTAATCTTTTCCTCTAAATTATGCTTAAAATCCAGGTCCCTTAATTCCCTGTTAAGATGCAGGAAGTCGTAAAAGATCTCAACATGGTGATGGTATGTTCTCCATACATCATTGTAGTTATTTCTCGGGATTGGTCCCGCATGTCGCCATCTTTCCAGAATGTTTTTAAAACTTTTGTAAGTAGTGTTTATGTCTTCTTCAACATTAACGAGTCCCTTTAGCTGAGCAATAATTTCCAGTCTGTTTGCAAGGTTTTCGTTAAGATTTTGCTCGAGACTTTTATAGTACGCATTTCTTTTATCACGGTATTCGGAATAGACCTCGTTGAATTGCCGTTTGGTGACAGAATTATATTTAAAGTCAATTTCGTTACCGCCCTTGGCTATGAAATCTTCTTTCTTATGTTCTAAAAAATCAAGGAATTTTAAATCAAACTCGTGTTTTATGCCATCAACATGTTTTTTAATGGCCTGCACTTTCTCATTTTTAACCAATCTCTGTAATTCCCCAACCAGGTTTTCCATAGACATGGCGTGATAGTCAAGGATTGGAATATGATGCCTCCGATGATTGTCTTTGTCTTCTGCGTCTTCCGCATTAGAGTCATTTATTTCTTCGTGGACGTCATCTTTAACAGTTTCCGTTTTATCGGCTGTTATTACTTCATGGGATTTATCTTCTGGTTCAGTGCTTTTCTCTGATTCCTGTTTAGATTCAGTAGTTTCTGAATTTTCTTCTCCCTCTACAATTTCCTGTAGTTTATGGTCTTTATTTTCCAACATTTTATTTAATGTTTCTGTGGATTTGCTAAATCCTGCATTGCAGGATACATACAGCATTTATAACTGCAAAGGTAATCAAACTACTTTTATGCATCAATTAATACCTTAAGTGTTATGAGGTTTGCCTTATTACAAAACTTCAGGAATAGAATATTAGGAATTCCATATTCGCCAGGCTTTTTCGGCTTGCAGCTCCAGCATCTTTGCGCCATTACAAATAATTGCGCCTTTGCGTTCTCCTGATAAGAGAAATGCAGTTTTTACGGGGTTATAGATAAGATCAAAAAGTAAATGGTTTGAAGTAAGAAATTCATATGGAATATTTGGTTTGGCTTCAGTATCAGGGAAAGTACCCAAAGGTGTGCAATTAATAATCACATTGTGCGATCTAATAATTTTCTTATTTAATTCGGTATAACCAATCTGATCTCCTGTTGGGTTTCTTGAAACGTATTTGAACGAGATACCTAATTCTTTTAAAACAAATGCAACAGCTTTAGAGGCCCCGCCCGTACCGAGAATCAAGGCTTTGTTATGCCACTTTTTTAAAAATGGCTGGAAAGATTTTTTGAAACCATAAACATCTGTGTTATATCCTTTAAGACCGTCCTTTGTAAATTTTATGGTGTTAACAGCTCCGATGCGCTCCGCCTTTTTATTTAAACTATCCAAATAGGGAATTATAGCCTCTTTATATGGGATTGTGACATTTAGGCCTTTCAGTGTAGTATGGCTTTTTATAAGAGCAGGAAATTCCTCTATTTTGGAGAGATCAAAATTTTCATAGCTACAGTTCACGAGGTTCATTGAAGTGAACTTATTGTTAAAATACGCTTTAGAGAAAGAGTGCGATATATTCCTTCCAATTAGTCCGAAACTAGTTATTTCCTGCTCTGTTTTTGCCATACCTTTCCAATCCTATTAACAATGCAATTCCCAATATTACGAACATGATTGCCCACCAAGTTTCGCTATTATTAAAATCCGGAATATATCTTTCATAGTTCATTACTACTTTATCTCCATTTGAATCAATAGCGATGTTTCCGGCTTCATCTTTTATGTAAATTGGATTTTTCCAGGGCCATACTACACCCAGAGAACCGGTGATAAAGCCAATTATAACAGCGGAAGTAATATATTTATAGTGTTTTAATACATATCCAAGCAGATGGGACAAGGTAACCAGTCCAGTGGCAGATCCAGCCGTAAATACAGCAAGAATTTTCAATGTTCTTAGACGTGCCTGATTTTCTATGAAACTAAAATCGCCTATTACCAATTCGGAAATCGTATCGTATAGGGAGTTTACAGAATCTACCAATAACAAGACGTAATTACCCAAAAGTATAAGTATAAATGATCCTGATAAGCCAGGTAGAGTCATGCCCGAAACACTTATAATTCCGCAGAGAAAGATAAAGAACAAATTGTCATTTTCCTTTGCCGGGCTTAAAAAACTGATCGAAATTCCAACAATAAGCCCAATTAAACCCGATGTGATGGTTCCTTTATTCCAATGTTTAAAATCATTGGCAATGTAATAAATGGAACCAATTATCATCCCAAAGAAAGTAGCCCAAACAAACAACTCTTGTCGGTCAAGAAAATAATCAAGTATTTTGGAGACGCTAAAATAGCTAACCAACATTCCAAATATTAGTAGCGATAAAAATTGTCCGTTTACGTATCGGTAAAAACTTTTAAATCTGCCATTCAAAAGCAACTTAAAGGCTTTTAGATTTATTTTTTGAAGTGAATAAATAAACTCTACATAAAAGCCGGCGACAAATGCTACAATACCTCCTGAGACACCGGGAACTTTATTCGCGGCACCCATTCCTAAACCCTTTATGATCAGAAATAATTTATCAAGAAAAGTTCTTGGCTTCTGCATCGGATTTATTTTTTACTTTTTGTTGCTAGTTTTTCAAGTATAAAAATAACGCAAAATCCAAGCAATGCTAAAAGAACGGCGTAGAGTAATTGGTTATCACCTTCATATTGAAAGGGGGATATGTTTACTTCACTGACAGGAATAACTTTCTTACCAAATATTTTTGTTTCCAGGACTTTTTTCCAGGGCCATATTTTGTTAAGTGAACCTAAAATAAATCCGGTTAAAAGAGCCAAGGTACTGTTCTTATAATTTTCGAACATCCATTTTAAAAGTCTGGCAAAGCTTAAAAGGCCAAACACCGCACCCATAGCAACCGTTGCAACGGTGTATAGTTCCTGCTCGTGAACAGCATCCAAAATGGTTTTATATGATCCGAGAAGCACCAAAATGAATGCTCCCGATATTCCCGGTAAGATCATAGCACACACTGCAAGAGCTCCGGAAAGGAATAGGAAAGGTAAACTTTCAGTATTTTCTGAAGGTGGCAGGGTTGTTATATAATACGCTATTACCGCTCCTAATACAAATGCCGAAATAGTGCCTAAATTCCATTTTTCAATAACCCGGGCGATAAAAAAAATACTGGCAAATACCAGTCCAAAAAAGAAGGACCATAGCAATATAGGCTGGTTAACCAAGAGCCAGCTTATCATCTTGGCCAAAGAAAAAACACTTATGAAAATTCCTGAAAAAAGGGCAAGTAAAAAATTCCCATTGATAGCCTTCCAGAAACTTTTAAATCCCTCTTTTCTTAAGACTTTGAATTTGGAAAAATTTATACTATTTATGGAGGTTATAAGTTCCTCATAAATTCCCGAAATAAATGCTATGGTACCACCAGAAACTCCCGGCACTACGTCTGCAGCTCCCATGGCGACTCCTTTCAGAGAAATAATAATATAACTTAATAAATTGCGACGACCCATTAAAAAAATAAAAAAACAAAAATAGTTCTTTTATTCGGAAGCCTTTTTAATATTACTAATTATGTTTTGGGTCCAGATGGAGTTGTAATACTCAGGGTATGCATCTTCAAAAATAGTAAGTTTAGAGATATCTAATTTTAGTGCATTAATAAATCTAAATCTTGCTTGTTCAGAATCACTTAACATAAGATATAACCCGGTCATTCTATATTCTATTTCAGCTTCTTCCGGGTAAAATTCGAGTCCCTGTATCAGAATTTCAACAGCAGAATCAATATCACTGTTTTTTGTAACGACTTCTGCCCAATTTAACCAGGTGTCTAACTCATAGTTTCCAAGGTCTACTGCTTGTTTATATGAAAAATCTGCTTCATCCAGGTTTTCAAGGACGTAATGAATTTTAGCACATTTTTTCCAGTATAAGGCATTTTCACCATCAATATTAATGGCCTTATTTACATAATACAAGGCTCTTTCATAATTTTCCTTACGAAAGTAGAAATCGGTAATTGCTAACCAACCTTTGTCGAGAAGTGGATCCTCATGTACGGTCTGGTAGAAATAGAATTTTGCAAGCTCGTCGTTGTTTAGTTTTTCATGACATTTTCCAATTCTCAAGTAAGCATGCGAGGTAGGATCTTCTATTTTTATAGTTGTTTCGTAATTTTCAATTGCCTCATTGTGTTTTCCCATTTTTTCCAGAACCTTTCCCTTTTCAAAATAGGCTCCGATAAAAGAATCGTCGGCAATTATGGCAAAATCAAATGCAGCTAAAGCCTCGGGAAGCATCTCTTTAATGCAATATTGTTTTCCCAATTGATGCCAGGCCACCTGGCAATACGGGTTTCGTTCAAGAAAATCGTTCAAAAAAGTTATGGCACCTTCATAATCCTCCATAAATTCAAAACAGTAGACGACATTATAAAGGGAAGAATAATCCTGTTCATCAAAAGACACACATTTTATAAAATTATCTTTTGCCTTCTCAAAATTATCCATGAACAAGTATTCCATACCTAATAATGAATAAATGTCAAAACTTTCATCGGATAGGGCCAAAGCTTTTTTTAACATGTCTACTGCCGCCTCATGATTGTCTTTTTTTGAATAGATATTGGCGCGCTGAATATAAATTTCCTCATTGGCGCTATCCATCAATTGAAGTTCATCTAAAAGCTTTTCAGCAACTTCCAAATTATTTTCAAATACAAGAACTTCTATATCCAAAAGCCTTAAATCCATAGCTCCCGGATGTTGTTTAAGTCCAATTTTAATGGCCTTTTTCGCTAAGGATATTTTGCCATTGTTCAAGTAGTGGTGAATTATGTCTTCAAAGTCTTCCGCGTCAAAAAAATAAATGTCATCCGTCTTCAACATGGATTCAAACTTCGCGATTGGTTGATTTTGACTTTCGTTAGGATCTAACGCCATAAGAACGAGCTTGGTTAATCTATGGATTTAAAAATAGTCTTTTTGGTACTACCCTTAATTCCACTTTAGGGCTATATTATTAACAAAATAGTTAACAAATTATTGCTCCAACTCATTTAAAGTTTGCAATATTATGTCACAGCCTAGGTCAATTTCCTCAGTGTTTATGGTGAGTGGAGGGGAAATTCGAACAGCTTTTGATTCAAAAAGCAGCCAAAAAAGGATTAGATTCTTTTTTGCACAAGAAAGAATTAGTTTATTGGCAATCTCTTCATCTTTCATAATAAGAGACAGCATTAGCCCTTTTCATCTTATCTCTTTTATATATGGGTGCTTTAACCTGGACCTGAAATGTTTTTCCTTTTCAAGAGTTTCCGGAATGAGATTGCTATTGGTTAATTCCTTTAGTGTTGCCATAGCGGCCGCGGCTATAACCGGGTTACCTCCAAAGGTCGTTATATGGCCTAATTTGGGAGAATCACTTAAAGAATTCATCATTTCATGCGAAGCCGTAAACCCGCCAACAGGTAGCCCTGAAGCCATACCCTTACCCATTACGAGTATATCTGGTACGCATTGGTAGTGCTCAAAGGCAAATAAATTACCAGTACGCCCAAATCCAGGTTGTATTTCATCAAGGATTAATAAGGCACCCACTTCTGCGCAACGTTCCTTCACCTTTTTAAGATACCCTTCTTTTGGCATAATAAATCCGGCACCTCCTTGAATTGTTTCTAGTATGACCGCTGCTGTATCTTTAGAGATTTTACAAAGATCTTCCTCGGAATTAAATTCCAAGAAAGAGATATCCGGAATTAATGGCCTGAAAGGAGCTTTTCGTTCTTCAAAATTCATTAAACTAAGACTACCTAAAGTATTTCCGTGATAAGCATTCTTGGCGGCTATGAGTTTGGAACGACCTGTATAACGCCTTGCCAGTTTTATTGCTCCTTCAATTGCCTCCGTGCCCGAATTTACCAGATATGTTGTTTCGAGATTACCCGGTAAAAGCGAGGCTAAATATTTGCTAAATTCCACGGCTGGTTGCTGTATGAATTCACCATATACCATAACATGCATGTATTTCCTGGTTTGCTCAATTACGGCCTCTACTACTTTTGGATGGCAATGACCTAAACTACATACAGATACCCCAGCAACAAAATCCAAGTGACCATTTCCTTGCATATCGTAAATATAGCTTCCCTTAGCATGTGAGATTTCTAATGCAAGAGGATGGGGAGTGGTTTGAGCCTGATATGTAAAAAAATCTTTTTTCATAGCTGCTTCATTCGTCCCTTACCCGAAAAATCCATGTTTCATCCGTGTATTGACCATTAAGCTGGTTATCTATGGCCTTTTTAGCTTCTTCTAATGTGTCAAAACGCTCCAGGTACACATATGTATACTGGTTCAGCTTTCTAAAGAAAGATTTAGGCTGTAGACCGTGATCAGATAAAATGCCCATGAACCTATCAAAGTTTAGTTGGTCTTCAAATACATTGGCAATAAGATAATAGCCGGGAATAAGATCTTCTTCCCCTTGGCTTTCTTCAAAGCGTTGTTTGGGTTCGGGATCCCCGGTCTTTTCCAATGACTTATCCAAGGGTGCTTTTTTATATTGTGTTTTCTCTCCAGTACCATTAGAAGAATTAACAAAATCCCGTGCTTTTTTTTCTACCAATGAAGTAGCCAAATCAATATCCGTATCAATAGGATTATCAACTCCTCTTATTTTTACTAATTCAATATTGTTGTCATCTTCATCAAAAAGATCATCCTTACTCCGGATTCGTTCATCACCTCGCCAGATAAACCCCTTTAACTTTCTGCTGCTTATTGGAAGATCCTTTTCCGGAAAAATGTCCCCATCCGGATTGGTGAAAAAAGTAATATCCTCAATATCATTTTCAGCTAAGGTCAACCGAATTTCACTGCAAATTGTTTTATTAATGCCAATGAGTTCATTATCATCATTATACATATAGTAAATTACTTCGGTGTTTTTAACCAGGTCTACAATCTTTAATGAATTATCAATAAACTTTCCGAAGAGGTCTTTGCCTTTGGCCTGGTTATAACCTTCCATACTGATACTATCCAGAGAGATAATAAAGGCGTTGTTTATTACTTTTAATGAATCCAATTTTTCAGTTTCCATATCAGAAATCAGATATATACTATCACCGGTCATTTGGTTTTCTACATTCCACAAAACAGGTTCTTTTATAAGCTGAGTTATTCCGGTTGATTGATCAAAGTGAATAGAATCACATTTACCACTTAAATCAGTTTTATAGAATTTGGCATTTCTGAAAGCCCTTAAAATTCGTTTTTCCGGTTTTCCCGTGAGTAATAGGGTATCCCCGTGCATATAGAGTGAGTCCTGTTCTACCAAACTTATGGAAACAGCCCTTTTGGTAGCAAATACGGAATCTTTAGCTTTATATACTTCTGCGTAGTGAGCTCTAATTACTCCTTTATTGATGGTATCTGTGACGGTAATATTATTGGTAGCTGAAGCAAATTCCGAAGCTTTGTCGAAATAAACACTATCCCCTTCAATAATTCGATTATTGTAATCAATTCTTGTATTTTTTATCCCGTAACCACTTTCTATCCTGGTGTCGTAGTATCCACGTTCACAGTATATTTTATAGGTCTCACCTGTTATAGTGGAAGGGCCGTACATATAGGCATTTTTAGAAGTAGTATAATAATCTAATTGTGCTGATTCTAAAGTGTAATCCGGATTACGAATGAATACATTTTTTACAAACTGATATTTTTTGGGTACCATAAAGTATCTCCCAATTTCACTCGTAAGGGTATTGGCAGAATCCACGATGGTACCAAAACTTGTGTAATAAGATTCCTGTTTTTCACGGTCAAAGTACAGAGTGTCCGTGCGCAGGGTCATATCGGTGTTTTTTAGGACTACCTTATCCCAGGCCTTGGCAATTTTGGTATTTCCATCATAATTAATTTTTCCGCCGGTCATTTCAATGGAATCACCCTGTTTTAGGCTTATGTTACCAATGGCTCTTAATTTATTTTCTTTTTGATAGAATATGGCTATATCGCACCAAAGATCGGCTCCCTGGTGTTCGAACTGAACTTGCCTCTCATCTTTACTAAATATAGATGCACCGGGAAATTGAGCTTCGTCTTTTGTAAAATTTGCACCATATACGATATTAATCTGTTTAACTTCTTCTTCAGGCTGCTCCTGAGCAGAAGCTAAGCAAATGAAAAAAAGAAATATATTAAGTAGTACAAATCTGATCAAGACCCAAATTTTTGTTCAAAAATAGGATAAATTAAAAGAGAAGTGCAAGTATTGGCACGGTTTTAGGATTTCATTTAAACGAACTCCAATTTCTACTTCGAGGTCCGGATTACCTTCCTGCAAGGCTCTGGCTCTATCAAAACTAACCTTGGAATTCCACAAGTAAACCTTCTTTAATTCGGGGATATCTCTAATTACAGATAGGCAAGAATCCGTAACAATGGTTTCATATAAATTAAAGATTCCGGATGTTCCAACTCTCCGAGGAATTCTGGGTAATAATCTGATAATGTAATTATTAGAAGTTATAATTGGGTCAGATTGGGAGCTGTAACCTTATTTGAAAATCTGTTATATTTATCTGAAGGTTAAGACGAAATAGTAGCAACCCGGTTCTTTTAAGACCGATATTACCTTAGATATATAAAGCGCTGGAAACTTATTTATATTGAAATGTAATTATCTGTGAATAGTTTGCTTTCGATCCGGGCCTACGGATACAATCTTAATCGGAATTTCTAACTCCGCTTCAAGGTAATCAATGTATTCGTTTAATGTTTCCGGAAGCTGCTCCGCATTAGTCATTTTGGTAAGATCCTTCTCCCACCCTTTCATTTCTTTATAGATAGGAATAACATTTTCCGCTTCAATATTATAGGGAAGGTGAGTTACTTTTTCCCCTTTGTATTTGTAAGCTATGCAGATTTTTACCGTTTTAAATCCACTAAGCACATCTGCTTTCATCATCATTAATTCCGAAACCCCATTAATCCTAACTGCGTATTTTAAGGCTACCAGATCTAACCATCCACACCGTCTTGGTCTGCCTGTAGTAGCTCCAAATTCATTGCCAACTCTTCCCATAGTAGCGCCAATTTCATCAAAGAGTTCTGTTGGAAAAGGTCCGCTTCCCACACGGGTTGCATATGCTTTAAAAATACCAAAAACCCCTCCTATGTTTCCCGGAGGAACCCCAAGACCTGTACAAGCGCCTGCAGCGGTTGTATTTGAAGAAGTGACATAGGGATAGGTTCCAAAATCGATATCCAGCAGGGAACCTTGTGCTCCTTCAGCCAGGATTTTTTTTCCGCTTTTCTGGGCCTGGTAAAGGTACTCTTCACTATCTATGAAGGTTAGTTGTTTTAATTCCTTTATAGCATTAAAGAATTCTGTTTCCAATTCCTGAAGATTGTATTGTATATCTACATTATGAAAGTCTATCATGGTTTCATGCTTATCAGCCAAAGCACGATATTTCTCCTTCCAGTTATCCAGTTCAAGATCGCCTACCCTCATTCCATTTCGTCCTGTCTTGTCCATATAGGTAGGTCCTATGCCCTTCAGGGTTGAACCTATTTTCGCCTTACCTTTTGAGGCTTCTGAGGCCGCATCCAACAACCTGTGGGTAGGTAAAATCAGATGAGCTTTTCTGGAAATCAGGAGTTTGGATTTTATATCCAGATTAAACTTGTTTAGGTTATCAAGTTCTTTCTTAAAAATAACGGGATCAATAACTACTCCGTTACCCACAACATTAATTGCATTATCATGAAATATCCCGGAGGGAATAGTGTGTAAAACGTGTTTTATGCCATCAAATTCCAAGGTGTGTCCCGCATTGGGGCCTCCCTGAAATCTGGCTATAATATCATAGTCTTTGGTAAGTACATCAACGATTTTTCCTTTTCCTTCGTCTCCCCATTGAAGACCTAGTAGCAAATCTACGGCCATGCAGTAAGTTATTGGTTAGTTATTAGCTTTTTCTTTTTGGTTTCTTGTACCGTAGAAGTACAATGAATGATTATTTATTTTAATGTCGAATACCTCTTCAATAGTTTGTTTGATTGATTGTATTCGCGGGTCACAGAATTCAACTACTTCTCCGGTATCAGTCAGAATTACATGATCATGCTGCCTGTCAAAATACGATTTCTCATACTGCGCCTGATTCTTACCAAATTGGTGCTTGCGGACTAATTTACAATCCAATAAAAGTTCTATTGTATTGTAGAGGGTTGCTCTGCTTACCCGATAGTTTTTATTCTTCATGTTGATATAGAGTGACTCTATATCAAAATGTTCATCACTTTCATAGATCTCCTGGAGAATTGCATAACGCTCGGGAGTTTTTCTATGCCCGTTTTCCTCCAAAAAGGCAGTAAATACTTTTTTAACAATTTCTTGGTCCTTATTGGTCCCCATAATTACGTCATCATCTTAAAGGCAAATGTACATCTAAAAATACGAATATTAATGTTTTATGATAGCAAGATTACGCCATAACCATTACAGGAAATCTCTATACTCTGGTCACCTTTTCAATGCCGTTTATCCGCTTCAAATTATTGATTAGTTTTTTGAGAATGGCATTGTTTTTTACTACAACCGTTATTTTACCGGTAAATGTGCCTCCATCTGTACTAAAATTCAGATTACGCATATTAACGTGCATATTATCTGAAATAATTTCTGTAATCTCATTCATCAGGCCTAAATTATCAATCCCTGTAAGTTTAATTTCTGAAGTAAATTCTTCCTGGCTTGAATCAATCCATTTGGCACTGATAATCCGGTAGGCATAGTTGGATTGTAAAGAAATAGCATTCGGACAGTTTTTCTTATGAACTTTTATTCCTTCCGCCACGCTTACAAAACCAAAGACTTCATCTCCGGGAATTGGGTTGCAACATTTGGATAGGGTATAATTTAATTTTTCTTCCTCCTTACCAAATACGAGCATATCATATTTGGAAGTTATTTCGGCCTTATCAATATCTTCCTGGACCGGTTTACGCCGTATCTTATTCTTGAAAAAACTGATAAATGCATTGTTATAAGATGATGCAAAGTCTTTGATCATCTGATTATCTATTGCTCCGATACCTATGCGATAGAAGAGATCCAAACTGGTCTTCAGCTTAAAGTGAACCACCATCTTATTGATGGAATCCTCGTTCATATTAATTTTTTGAGACTTGAGTTTACGTCTTAGTGTTTCCTTACCGTCATTAGCAATTTGTTTTTGTTCTTCTCGCAAAGACGAACGTATTTTTGCTCTGGCTCTGGCTGTAGTCGCATAATCCAGCCAGTTCTGATTGGGTTTCGCTTTATCCGATGTAATGATCTCAACCTGGTCACCGCTATTTAATGTAGTACTCAGGGGTACCAATTTTCCATTTACTTTCGCCCCCCGGGTTCTCATTCCTACTTCCGTATGGATATTAAAAGCAAAATCCAAAGGAGTGGCGTCTTTTGGTAACGACTTTAATTCACCTTTTGGCGTAAAAACAAAGATCTCTTTTGAATAAAGATTTAATTTAAATTCCTCCACAAAGTCTACAGCATTTCCATTAGAGGTTTCCAGGGCTTCCTGTAAACGGTTGAGCCACATCTCTATTCCCTGTTCTTTTTGTGTTCCGTGTTTGTATTTAAAGTGAGCCGCATATCCTTTCTCCGCTATTTCATGCATTCTCTCACTGCGTATCTGTACCTCAACCCATTTGCCTTCCGGGCCCATTACAGTG
>Ga0272441_10009144_pt1 | contig 15406 bp, 12 predicted proteins | sample SSMProp6N_FD_193582 | JGI IMG/M metagenome (GOLD analysis project Ga0272441, IMG submission 193582) | Marine sediment archaeal communities from Little Sippewissett salt marsh, Falmouth, MA, United States - SSM-Prop-6N | ecosystem: Environmental > Aquatic > Marine > Wetlands > Sediment ... | reverse complement strand
AAGGGGAGCGTCTCGCGGGGGGCGCCGCCGTCGCCGGTGGGGGCGGCGAAGGTGTTGGGCCGGACGGAGGCGAGCGCGACGCGGTCCGGGGGGAAGACGGCGTGGCAGAAGGCCTTGCCGTTGTAGACGGGGCGGCAGACGTCCAGGGCGCCGTCGTCGTTGAACTGCAACTCGGTGACGTCGGTGGCGAGGGCGGCCCGGGCCCGGGCGGCGACGCGCGGGGCGAGATCGCGGCCCATGAACGTGGCCGGGAGCAGCACGACCCGCGGCTGAACCTGGTCGATGACCGCGGCCAGCGCCGTGCGATAGGCGAGAACGCCGTAGTTCTCGAGCGCGGCATTACTGACGGTGATGATGCGGTCCACGCCGGCGTGGTCGATCGCGTCCGTGGCGGCGTCGATGGCGTGGCCCAGGACGCAGGCGACGACCTGACCGCCGGCTTTGTCGGCGAGGGCCTTGGCCGGCGTGACGAGCTGTAGGGCGGCGGGGTGGATCTTGTCGTTGCGTTGTTCGGCGAAGATGAGAATATCGTTGGTCATCGGAGCTCTCGGATTCAGAAAGACTTGATGGGTGCTGAACAGCGGGTGATGGCGGTCGGGCGCCACCGAACCCGCCCACGCAGACGGGTGTTAGATGACTTTGGCTTCCTCTCGCAACAGGCGTACCAGCTCGCGAGCGGCGTCGTCCGGCTCGCCGTCGATGAGCTTGCCGGGGGGGCGCTCGGGCGGCGGCTGGAAGTCGTGCAGGCGGGTTCCGCCGACGTCGGCGGTGATCTGTGCCAGGTCGCCGACATCGCCGGCCGTCAGCGTCCGAACCGGTTTCTTCTTGGCTTTCATGAGGTTGGGCAGGGAGGGATAGCGCATCTCGCAGAGGCCCTTGTCACACGTGAGCAGGGCGGGGAGCGGGACGCGGACGATCTCCTCGGCGCCTTCGATACGCCGGTGAGCGGTGAAGGATTGCCCGTCGTCGGCGAACTCAAGCGCGACGGTGGCGCCGACGTGCGGGATGTCGAGGGTTTCGGCGAGGGCGGGGCCGAGTTGCCCGCTGTCCAGGTCGATCTCCTGCTTGCCCGTGAGGATCAGGTGATAGCCCTCGTCCTTGACGACGGCGGCGATCAGGCCGGCGATCTGGAGCTCGTCGAGGGCGTCGAAGGCGTCGTCCTGGAGGTGAATGCCGTCCGTGGCACCGACCGCAAGGGCGGTTCGGAGAGCCTCACCGGCCTGTTTGGGGCCGACCACGAGGGCGGTTACACTCTCCACATCGGAGCGTTTCTCCTTGAGCTGCACGGCCTGCTCGATGGCGAACTCGTCGAACGGGTTGACGACCATTTTGACGCCGGCGCGTTCGATATTCTGACCATCGGGGCGTATTTTGATGGTCGTGGTTGAATCGGGGACTTGGCGAACCAGAACAAGAATCTTCATGCTCGGACCCTCAACACCTGCGAACGGATGTGATCGAAAGGACCCTCATGATAGCGGGAAGGTGCGAGTAGGTGAAGTGGCGGAATCGTTGGGCGCGGCGGTTGCGGCTGAGGGGGCGGGCCGTTAAATGATTCGAGAGGTGCCGTCCGATGAAGGGTGGTTGGGTCTGGTTTTGAGGGTCTCCGAGAGAAGGATTGCCGTGCGGATCCGCGAATTGCTGACAACCGGGAGGCCGAGCTTCTCCTTCGAGTTTTTTCCGCCGAAGGATGAGGACGGGTTTGCGCAGCTCCGGGAGGCGCTGGCGTCGCTGCGCGAGCTGAAGCCGACGTACGTGTCGGTGACTTACGGAGCGGGTGGCAGCACGCGGCAGCGGACGATCGACCTGGTGACGAACCTGCGGAGCGAGTACGGGATCGAGGCCATGGCGCACCTGACGTGCGCGGGGGCGTCGCGCTCCGAGATTCTCAGCGTCCTGGAGTGTCTCGATGAGGCGGGGGTGGAGAATGTCCTCGCGCTGCGCGGTGACCCGGCTCGGATTGGCGAGACGTTTGAGACACACCCGGAGGGTTTCTCGCACGCGAACGAGTTGGTGGCGTTCGCCAGCCGGTACTTCGGCTTTTGCCTGGGCGGAGCATGCTATCCCGAGGGCCATGTCGAAGCCGCCAGCCTGGAAGTGGATCTGGAGAACCTGAAGCTGAAGTTGCAGGCGGGGTGTGAGTACCTGATCACGCAGTTGTTCTTCGACAACGCGCGCTACTTCGATTTTGTGGCGCGGGCCCGTGCGGCCGGCATCGGCGTGCCGATCATTCCGGGCATCATGCCGATTACCAACGTGCGGCAGATTGAGCGTTTTACGAAGATGTGCGGCGCGGCCATTCCGGAGCCGCTGCTGAGCGAGCTGCAGCGCTTGCAGCATGATCCGAACGCGGTTCTTTCGCTCGGCGTGGCGCACGCGACGGCCCAGTGCGTCGAGTTGCTGCAGCGCGGTGCGCCGGGCATTCATTTCTACACGTTGAACAAGTCCCCGGCGACGCGGACGATTCTGACGGCGATCCGGACGGTGTATCCGCCGGCGCGTTACCCGGCGGGTAGCTGAAGGCACAAGGTCCAAGTGCCGGATGCTGCGCAAGGCACGCGCTACATGGATCGGCTACCCACCGAAGACACGTTCAAGGACGTTTTTGTCCACATCGCAGTCGGCCAGCACGACCTTGTCGGCTAGCGAAGCAAATGAAGCGACAATGGACGTCTTGCCCGTCCCGCCCTTACCGCTGATAACGACCAGTTCCTTCGGCTTGCTTTGTATGTGTATCGCTATCCCTTCGATGAGTCCGTGGCGGGATTCTCCAACAAATCCCGAATGGCGGCGTCGATATCTACGGCGGGGTCATTCGTCGCGTCGGCAATTGCCGCGAGTGTTCGCTCGCTTACCTTCTTCTGCTTGTTGAAGAACCGCACCATGCGTTCCATGAAGGCGGATTGCTCTTTCGGCTCGTGGAAATGCCGCAACAGCCGACGGACCCATCGGAGGTTCTCGGCGACCTCTTGGGGGATGCGCTCGCCGTCGTGGCGCACGGCGTCCTGGGGACACACGTCGTGGCAGCGCCCACAGCGAATGCATTCGGCCTCGTCGAGTTCGGCGAGACCGTCGACATTCAGCGCAATCGCGTCCACGGGGCATTCCTTGACGCAAAGACTACAACCTGTACACATCTCGTGCCTAATCCATGGCATGATCTTGTTGCTCCTGCAAGCGGCGGCGGGCGGAGTGGTTCTCCAGAATCAGCCGCTCCTTTAGTGTCGAACAAAACGTTTCCATGGCCGATGTCCGTATCCAACGGCGAAGGCCGGGGAAGGCAGACTGCGAGGTCCCCGTCGCCGCCATGAAGGTCACCCGGCCGCTCTCGCCAATACGCCACGATAGTCCCGCCGGCGCCTCCGCCATCTTTTGGCCGACATTTCCCCAATAGCGGCTGCTCGGCCGCGTCGTGGAGCAGCCTCACCGTTATCGTACTCGTTTCCGACATTCGCATACAAGACAGAAGCGTGCAATCCGGGTGCTGACAGCAGACCAAACCCGTAACTCACGCATAATCAGGCTGCTGCGAGCCGTTGTGCCGTACACGGCGCAAACCGCGGCGGTCGTCTACAACACTGTGCGGCGGTATTCCGAGCAGCCGAAGTGGCCGTTGTACGCCGAGCCTTCCTGTTCGCCGTAGGTCTCGCTGACCGAGTTGTCCAGGTCAAGGATAATCTCGTGGATGGGTTTGCGCTGGTGAACCGAGTCGATCCAGGACCCAGACAGATCCATGAGCGCCGCCAGGTGCGTCGGCTGCGTCAGCACGTCGGTCTCGAAACGACCCATCTGGCTGGTGGAAGCCGCGTGTTTGTGCTTCGCCCGGCCGCCGACCACGTGCCGCATGGCTGGATCGACCGCGAGCCGCTCGGCGTCGTTGGTGTCCTCGTAGTCGGCCAGCGCTGTCAGCCCAAACGCGTCATCCAGATCGCGATAGGGCAGCAACCCGGCGTCCGACGTGACCTGCGAGCCCTGGAATTCGAGCTTGAGGCTCCCGTCAAACCCGACCCGCAACGCCTCCGTGCGTCTTTCACCCATTGGGTTCTCCGCCGTTTTCGGGCCGCGCTGCCGAAAAGTCCGTGATTCACAGGTTCAAATTCATGTCAAGTATAACACACTGTGGACATCATCTGGGAAATGCGAACTGAAGGGCGTTTCTCGAAGCTGGTGAATCGGTCTGGCTGGGGGGGGGAATGGTTACTTGGGCAGCAGTGAGGCCAGGTTGTCGGTGTGGCTGGACGCGACGGGCCGCGCGATCTCCATCGTATCGGCCATGCGCACGAGCGTTTTCTCGTTCATATCGCTGCACACGACGTAACTCCGGTCGTCATCGGTCCAGGCGAGCAGCGTCACGTCGTCATCGTGGGCGACGTGGTAGTGGCGTCGGCCGGCGGCGCACTCGGGGCACTGGCACCCCTCGGAACACATATCGACCCGCCGGTCGGTTGCGAAGGCCGAGATGACCTTGGTGTCGTCTTTGTTGCAGCGGAAGTAGACGTGCACCACGCGGATGCCCTCGTCGCCGTGGAAGCATTCGCAGGCGCCGTCGACATGGAAGCCGCACTTCGTCGCGTCGGGAACGTTGCAGATGAAGGCGGCTTCCTCGCGGAGCTGGGCCATGACGTCGGCGGGGACTTTGTCGCGAACGTCGAAGGTGTCGTGGCGGTGTGCGACGGCGCAGGTGCGGTAGACGTCGGCGAATCCATGTGCCTCGACCGGCGTGGCCTGGGCGCCGCGTGGCCAGAACGTGACGGCCAGGACGATGGCCGCGGCGGCCGCCAGCCCGGGAAGACCGAGCCGGAGGATACGCCCGGTCGCGGGTCGCCGGCGTGCGGCGAGACGGTTGCGAACAAGCTCGGCCAAGCCTGCCGGCAGCGGCTCTTCGGCGATGGCTCGGTGTGCACAGTGTCGCAGGGCCTGCCAACGCTGTAGTTCGGCCCGGCTGGCGGGATCGCTCTCCAGGAGTGACTCGATTCGCTCGCGCAGGGCCGGCTCGAGCTCCCCATCGGCGTACGTTGGCAGGTGTTTTCGCAACTCGGAAGGATTCATGATTCTGTCTTGTCGGTCGTAAGCCGATGTTCTCGCGCGAAGTCCTCGAGTGAGCGGGTCAGTTGCTGCCGTGCCCGATGCAGGCGGCTCATCACGGTTCCGATCGGCAATTCGAGCATGTCGGCGATTTCCTGGTAGCTGAACTCCATCGTGGCCCATAACAAGAGCACGGCGCGGAACTCCGGGGAGAGTCGCTCAATGGCACTCTTCACTTCCTCGTCGAGGTGGTCGAAATCCAGCTCTGGGGGAGCGAGAGGCTGATCCGCGGCGTGCGTTTCTTCGAGCGTCTGGTGGTCGGTGGCTTTGGGGGCTTTCTTCTCGCGGGCCACACGGTTGAGAAACGTGTTGTTCAGGATCTTCAGCAGCCACGGCCGGATTCCAAAATGTCGCACTTCGTAGGTATCGAATGCCCTATAAGCCTTGAAAAACGTTTCCTGGGCCAAGTCTTCGGCCTCGTGTTCGTTGCGCACGAGTCTCCTGGCAACCCTGTAGACGAGATCCAGGTGGGGGAGGGCCAACGCCTCAAACGATTTGTCGTCCGCGCTGTCCATCCACTGAGCACCGCCGATCAACAGCGGCGTCCAAAGGGTACAACCGACGTGGCGGGGAGACGATTCCCGACAATTCCAGCCGGCGGCAATTATGGGTGATCGGCTGGCCGGTTGCCAGTCGCAACCGGTACAATTGTAGTCTCTAGAACTGCTCAACGGGGGTTGCGGCACATCCCCCGCATCACGGAGGGCGACCATGTTGACGCGAGTCATACGCAGGTGTGGGGCGTTGGCCGTTGCGCTGGCGTTGTTCGGCGGCGAGCGGGCGGGTGCTGTGGAACCGCGGTCCGTGTCTTTTGAGGCGACCGACGGTACGCGGATCGCGGGCGATTATTACCCGCCGCCGGTGAGCCGGCATAAGCACGCACCGTTTGTGATCCTGGTACATGGTTGTGGCGGTGCGCGGAGCGCGTGGGAGCCGCTGGTCCCGGCGCTTCACGATGCAGGGCTGGCGGTGTTGGTGCCGGACCTTCGCGGGCATGGTGAGAGCGCCACGACGGAGACGCGTGAGCGTGTGCGGAATCGGGACGAGGAGCTGTTCCGCGAGATGCAGTGCGATTTGCGTGGTGCGTACGATTGGCTTGCGAAGCAGCCCGAGCTTGATCGGGCGAGGTTTGCTCTCGTGGGGGCCGGTGTCGGGGCCAGCATCGCGCTGCAGTATGCAGCGAAGGACCGCAGCGTCGACGCGATCGTGTGCCTGTCGCCGCGGCTGCACGACCTGGGGCTCGATGCGGCCGGTGATATTCACCAGGTGACCGGGCGGAAGATTCTGCTGTTGGCGGGGGAGGCCGATCGCGATGCGCCGTACACGTTGCGCGAGCGGACGGAGGGGGTGGAGGTGCATATTCAGAGGGATTCGGATCTACGTGGGGCTGAGATGCTCGGGCAGAGCCCTGAACTTGAGAAGAGGATTGCGAAGTTCCTGGCGCGGGGTGTGGGCGAGGCGACGAGCACAGTGGTTTACGGTACGATCAATAGCAATGTGTATCACCTGCCGGAATCCGGTTGGGTGGAGCGCATCGCTCCATCGAACCTGCGGTGTTACTCGTCGCCGGCTGAAGCGCGGGCCCGCGGCGTGCGACCATCGAAATCGAAGAGACCGCGACAGCGATCCGGCGGGAAGAAGCGGCATGATTGAATCGCTTGCCGGCGACGCGTTCGCCGGCGTTCGGAGAGATGCTCGATGTTCCTGCAACCCGCCGTTGTGGCCGTCATGATGTTGCTGTTTCCTTCGGGCCCGGAGACTGAGAATCCTTGGAAGGTGAAAGTCCCCGCGGCGGTGGAGGAAGCGCGCAGCCGGAAGACGGTGGAGGCGTATCAGAAGGCTTTCGACGTGGCGTGGCGGGCGGATGACTGGGTGGTTGGTGCGAAGCTGGCCGACATGGCTCTGCGGGAGCACCCTGACGACGCGACGCTCGCGGGTGCGGCGGCGCGGGCCGTTTGGCGGGCGGGACAACTGGAGCGGGCGGAGGGCCTGGCGGCGAAGATTCCGCCGAAGACGACCGATCGCATCGCGTTGCGGACGTTGATCGGCGTTCGTTTGGCGCGTGGTGAGCTGGACGCGGCGCGCGACCTCGCGGTGCGGCTGCAAGCGTTGCCCGATCAGACGGCGGAGGATGTGAACCAGATTCTGACGGTTCGCTTCACGCTGAACGAGCTCAAGGGCATCAACGAATTGTTGCGCAAGGCGGAGCGGCTCGTGAACACGGACGGCGGCTACCCGGAGAGCTACATCGCCGAGGCGATCGAGGGTATCGGGGATTTCTTCGACGCCGTCGGCACCGAACCCGTGAACCAGATTGTGGCGTACGGGTCGGCGCCGATGCCGCCGCTGGTGTTGCTGAACCTGCCGAGCTGCGACGTGATGATCAACGGGCACGGGCCGTATCGTCTCGTGGTGGACACGGGCGGGAGCATGATGGTTTCGCTGGATGAGGCGGTGGCGCGGGAGGTTGGGCTTCGGTCGGTGGCTTCCGCCTCGATTCGCGGCGTGTCGGGCAAACAGCCGAGTGGTCAGGCTTTGATCGATGAGTTGCAGATCGGGACGATTCAGTGCGGGCGGGTGTTGACGCGGGTTTTTGGGTTGCGGGCGGCGACGATGGGGGCGGCGGATGGTGTTATCGGAACCGGGATTTTCGGTGAAGGGCGGATGACGCTGGATTTCGTCGGTGGCCAACTCGTCCTCGAGGCGTCGCAGGACAAGCCAGCGGCGGGGACGGCGGCACCGCTTCGGCTGATCGGGGATGCGAAGCTGGTGGTGCCGATCAAGCTTGAGAAGAAGGTTGGGCTGGCGCTGCTGGACACGGGGGCGGATGTGGTGGCGATGTCGCCGTCGCGGCTGGAGCGGCTGTTCCCGGGCCGGAAGATCCAGACATTCAGTCCGGGTGTTCAGATTGGTGTTGGGGCGGGTGAGTTGCCGGAGATCTCGCTCACGCCGGGTGTCGAGCTGGTGGTGGTGGGGCGGACGTATACCGATTGCGGCGGGCTGGGTTTGGATGTGTTGGACACGATTTTGAGCCCGGTTTTGGGTGTTCAGCTTGATGTACTGATCGGGATGGCGACGTTCCGGGACATGCGGTCGTGCACGGTGGATTTTCCGAAGTGCCGGATGTGGATCGATTGGCTGGAGCGTGAGTGAGGGGCGCGTGGTGGTGGCGATTGCGAGAGGCGGGACTCGAACCCGCATGGGCGTAGCCCACTAGAACCTAAATCTAGCGCGTATGCCAATTCCGCCACTCTCGCTGTTTGGGCGATCATACCATCGGTGCGGGGGGTTTGTCAGTGAGCCGGACACTCGTGGGGGGGTATGGCGTTGCGCGAGCGGTTTCTGTGGGCGGGAGGTCCGGTTCGGGAGGGCTCCGATAGGGGATGATAAAGAGCCGGGTAATGTGGTACTGGCTTGACAGCGGCGGCGGCGCTGCTATGCATCAGGGGAAGCTGCGTGGCCCGGATTCCGATAGTTTTAGCCGTCGCAGCGTGCTTGGCTTGGTGCCGCGGTGGCACTGCAGGGACGCTAAGTGGATGTTTTCGAGTAGCTTAGGTGCCGTAGCATGGCAAGGCGAAAGACGGAAGGCAGGGTGTTGGTGATCGTGGAGTCGCCGGCGAAGGCGAAGACGATCAACAAGTATCTCGGCGATGATTACGTGGTGAAGGCTTCACTGGGGCACGTCCGGGATCTCCCGCCGCGCGAGTTTGGCATCGACGTAACCAGTGATTTCGCACCAACTTACGAGATTGTGAAAGGGCGGGTGAAGGCGGTCAAGGAGCTGAAGAAGCTCGCGGACGGGGCGGATCAGGTCTACCTGGCGACAGACCTTGACCGGGAGGGCGAGGCGATCGCCTGGCATCTCGTGGAGGCGCTGAATCTTTCGCCGGAGAAAGTTCGGCGTGTGATTTTTAACGAGATTACGAAGGCGGCGATTGCGGAAGCGTTCTCGCATCCGCACGGGATCGATCACGACCGCGTGAATGCTCAGCAGGCACGCCGGATTCTCGATCGAATCGTCGGTTACGAGCTCAGCCCGCTTTTGTGGAAGAAAATCGCGAAGGGGTTGTCGGCTGGTCGGGTGCAATCGGTGGCGGTTCGTCTGATCGTCGAGCGAGAGCGCGAAATCCGCGCGTTCATTCCAGAAGAAAGCTGGAAGTTGACTGGGTATTTCGTGGGGGACGCGGAGGTGCCGGGTTCGCTACGGGAGGCGTGGGGGAAGTTCCTCAAGGGCGGGGAGAGGACGAAGAAGGAGATTCAGGCGTGGGTGGCTGAGCAGGGGGGCCTGCGGACTGAGCTGGTTGAGGTTGGGGGCGAGCCGATCGGGAAGTCGAACGCCGACGATGCGCGTGAGATCGCCGAGTCTCTGGGATTCGTGGTTGAACGGGTGGATCGGCAGCCGTGGGAGGAATACGGGCATCTCGGCCTTGAGCAGGTGGCTCTTGTTGGTGGGTTGGAGCCGGAGCGCGTGCCGGAGGTGAAAGTCGCGAAGCTGAGCACACGGCGGACGAATACGCGGCCCGCCGCGCCGTTTACGACGGCGACGATGCAGCAGCAGGCGATCAATGTTCTTCGATTCGGCGCGTCGCGCACGATGCGTGTGGCGCAGTCGTTGTACGAAGGCGTGGATATCAATGGTGAGGGCCCGGTCGGGTTGATCACCTACATGCGTACGGATTCGACCCACCTGTCCAAGGAGGCGGTTGGGACCGTGCGCGCGTACATCGGGGAGCAGTTTGGGAAGGACTATCTGCCGGAGAAGCCGAACGTTTACGGGAAGCGGCAGCAGCGGGCGCAGGAGGCGCACGAGGCGGTTCGGCCGACCGATCCGCGTCTGTCGCCGGAGCAACTGCGATCGGCGCTGAGTTCCGATCAGTACCGGCTGTACGACCTGATCTGGAAGCGTTTCGTTGCGTCTCAAATGCCACCGGCACAGTGGGAAGCGACGTCCGCGTCGTTGACGTGTGAGACGCGGCGCGGGACAGCGCGGCTGGTGGGCACGGGTCGGCGGCTGTTGTTTGACGGCTTCATGAAGGTGACGGGGGTTTCGAGTGATGACCAGTTGCTTCCGGCGCTTGTCGAGGGTCAGGCGGTGGGGCTGCTGGATTTGCAGGTGAATCAGCAATTCAGTTCGCCGCCAGCGCGCTACACCGAGGCATCGCTGGTGAAATCGCTCGAATCGGAGGGGATCGGGCGTCCGAGCACGTACGCGGCGATCATCGACACGATTCAGAGCCGGGGGTACGTGGAGCTGGAGGAGCGGAAGTTTCATCCATCGTCGCTGGGGGAGCTGGTGACGGACAAGCTGGTGCAGCATTTTCCGAAGATCATGGATATCAAGTTCACGTCGTTCATGGAGGACGAACTGGACAAGATCGAGGATGCGCACCTGGATTGGGTTCAGGTTCTGCACGAGTTTTACGATCCGTTCCAGGCGTTGTTGGCACGTGCGGGCGACGAAATGGAAACGGTGCGGAGCCAGCCGAGCGAGCACACGTGCCCGGACTGTGATGCGCCGATGGTGTACCGTTGGAGCAAGAGCGGCCGGTTCCTCGCGTGCAGCAAGTACCCGCGCTGCAAGGGCACGCTGAATGTCGACCGGGATGGCGTCCCGATCATTCCACCGCCGAGCGATCATGCGTGTGAGGTGTGCGGTCGTCCGACCGTGGTTCGGCAGTCGCGGACGGGCTACTTCCTGGGTTGCACGGGATATCCGGAGTGCAAGAACACGATTCCGTGCAACGCGGAGGGGGAGCCGCTGAAGCTCGTCAAGGAAGAGGATCTCAAGAGGCCGTGTGACGCGTGCGGTGAAGGCGAGATGATCGTGAAGCGCAAGGGGCGGCGGGCGTTTCTCGGTTGCAACCAGTACCCGACGTGCAAGAACACGGCTCCAGTTCCAGAAGATGTCCGGCTGGAGATGAAGCCGCTGCCACCGCCGGAGATGGCGGGCATCAACTGCCCGAAGTGTGGTCGGCCGATGGTGGTACGGAGTGGGCGGCGCGGTCGGTTCGTGGCGTGTCCGGGTTATCCGCGTTGTCGCGAGACGCTGCCGATTGAGAAGCTGGAGGAAGCGCGGGCGAAGGCCGGTGCATCCGGTGAGGCGGGCAACGAGGCGGCGCCGGAAGCTGGGGAGGGGCAGGAAGCCGGGAAGCCTGCGGCGGGTGGCAATGGTAAGCCGTGGAAGGCGGGCGACGGTCCGCCGCCGGGGTTTGCGCTGACGCGGACGGGCCGGCCGGTTGTGGAGGTGATGCCGGATGGTCCGGGAGCCTTGAGCTGTCCTCAGTGCGGCAGCGCGATGGAGCTGAAGCGCGGTCGCTTCGGGCCGTTTTTCTCATGCAGCAACTTCCCGCGGTGCAAATTCAACTCGAATCTGCGCGGGGAGGCGAAGAAGCAGGCTGAGGAGATGCTGCCGGCACCATCGCGACCGAAGCCGATCCCGACGGACATTCCGTGCGAGGCTTGCGGGCAGCCGATGGTGATCCGGGAGGGGCGGCGGGGGAAGTTCCTCGGGTGCAGTGGGTATCCGAAGTGCAAGGAAACGCGGGAATTGCCGTCGGGCTTCGACGTCGAGAAGGCGGCGGCCGCCGCCGCGCAGAGCAGTTAGACAAACCGTATAATCCACACTTCTTGGGCGCCGTGAGCGTCAGCGTGCCATGGGCGGCCTGATGCCCGGAAAGACTGCGTGAGGAGTGTTGATGAACCCTGCCACATGTGCGCCCGGTCTGCGAGCGACGCTTCGCGAGCTTTTCGGCCGTTCGGGCGCGTACCGAACTGTTCTGCTGGCGGTGCTTGTCGTTGGCGTCGCTATTCGTGTTGCGCTGGTGACGAATGCTCATGCCGCGCTGCTGAGCGACGCGCGCGATTACTATGAGTTGGCACGCAGCCTGACGGAGGGACGCGGTTACGAGCAGTTCTATGTGGGTGAGACGGAGGCGTTCAACGAGTTCACATTCCGGGCGTTTCGGCCGCCGGGGTATCCGGTGTTTCTGGCCGGCTTGCGGTACGTGGCCGGATGGCGTCCCGTGGTGGGGCTGGCGGCGAACGTCGTCGTTGATCTGTTGACGCAGTTGTGCTTTGTGCTGATCGCGTGTCGGGTGTTTGGCCGCGGGTCGGCGCTGATCGTCGCAGTGCTGCTCACTATCCATGTCGTGTGGACACCGAGCTTGATGTCGGAGGCCCTGTACACGGCGCTGTTTGCGGTGCTGGCGCTGCTGCTGGTCTTTCGCATCGCGGATGGGTCGATCATCGGTGCGATTCTGTTTGGGCTGGTGATGGGTGCGGCGCTGTTCACGCGTCCGATTACGGTGTGCGTGCTGCCGTTGCTGGTGTGGCACATGCTCGGGCAGCATTCGCTGAAACGCGGTGGGGTGCTGTTGTTGCTGGCGGTTGTGCCGTCGGCGGTCGGCATCACATTGTGGGGCGCGCGCAACCAGCGGCTGTTCGGGCAATTCGTCCCGCTGACGACCAACCTGGGGCACCACAACGCATGGGACTACGGGCTGCATGCGGACCGGGTGTTTGCGCACCTGCGCGGCGAGGGTCTGAACGAAGCGGAGATCAACGACGTTTTCCTGGCACTGGAGTGGGAGTTCGTGAGGAAGCATCCTGGGACGTGGGTGTTGATGTGTCTGGGTCGCGCCCGCGATTTGTTCTCGCTGGAACCGCCGCCGGAATTGCGGCAGGTGCTGTGGAAGCGGACATTCGACTGCGGATCGGATGGGTCGCTGATCGGTCGGATCTATCGTGCGGCGTATTCGCAGTATTACATCACGTACGTACTCGCCGGTCTGGGGGTGTGCGTGCTGGCCGTGCGGCGGCATAGCGTGGGCGGGCTGTGGGTGGTGCTGGTGGCCTACATCGTGGTTCACGCGTTGGTGTCACGGGGAGATGTGCGGCTGGTGGCGCCGCTGTACCCGATTATGTGCGTGCTGGCGGCCGGGACTTGGTGGGCGGTGCGGGGACGCGCCGCATCAACGGATGGCGAGGCGCCAGCGGATGCTCAGTAGTCCCAGGCGCGGACGGAGTCGTAGTTGGCCTGGTACTCGGCGTTGTCGGGGAAGAGGCGGAGGGCTTCCTTGAAGTCGGCGACGGCGGCGCGCTGATTCTCGAGGAAGATGTAATCCAACCCACGGGCGTTGTAGGCGCCGGCGAGCTTCTGCTTGGTATTGAGGTTCGTCTGGTCGCCGTGATACGCCTGGCGATAGGCCTCGATGGCTGCGTCGTAGTCCAACTCGGCCACCTGCTCGTCGCCGTACATCACGAACGCGTTGACCATGTTGTCCCGGTAGGTCGTGTCGTACTGGAAGAGGTCGTGGGCGCGGCGGTATGCGGAGGCGGCCTGTTCGTACTCCTCATCGGCGAGGTGCTGGTCTCCGAGTGCGTTCCGCGCGATCGCCAGCCGGCGCTTGATGGTCAGGTTGTCGGGGTCGAGGTCGAAGGCGACCTGGTAGGCGAGGACCTCGCCGTCGATGTCTTCCCCGGCGGCTATTCGTTGCCGCTCGAGGTTTCGCCCGAGGGCGTAGGCGCCGTGGGCGGCGCGCTCGCGGAGGGTCTTGTTGCCGGTTGAGCCGAGCAGGTCGGACGCCTTGTCGTAGTCCTGGAGAGCGGCGTCGTAGTCACGCTGCTGGGTGTATCGTTCGGCGCGAGCGATGTAGCCTTCGGCGAGCGCTACCTTGGTGGCGCTACCGGTCGAGTCTAGGTCCTTCGCTTTGAGGAGTGAGGTCATGGCGAGGTTGACGTCGCCGCGGGCCAGCCACTGCCGCGCCACGCCACAGTAGGCCTTCGCCAGCTCGGCGCGATAGGTGGGCTGGTTGTCGGCGAGGTCGGCGGCGAGGGTGAGCGTCTGGACGGCGGTTTCGTACCGCTGGAGGCCCAACTGGGCCTTGCCGACGAGCTGCCGGACGAAAGCCGCCTCCGGCGACGCGTCGGCAAGGAGGGTGAGCTGTTGCTCGATCTGCGAAAGCTGGGAGTTGTTGGCGGTTCCGATGGCGGCATCGTATTGAAGGAGACCGTTCAGGCCGTCGCCCTGGTCGAGCAGGCTGTCCCCGAGCAACATGTGCGCCTCGGTGTGGCTGGGGTTTCGCTCGGTCAGGGTGATCAGAAGCCGGACGCCGTCGTCGCGCTGCAGCGGAGAGGCGACCATGGTTCGGGCGTATTGGAAGACGGCATCGTCGTCTTGTTGCAGAATGCGTGCGTTGCGCGCTTCGGTGTCGTAGCCGACGTCGGGTGCGAGCGCGTGAGCCTTCTCAAACAGTTGCTCAGCGGCCTCGTAGTTGGCGTCCGAGAGTTCGGCGCAGCCGAGGGCGTGGACGGCCGCCGCGTATGTGGGATTTTCGTCCAGCAGGTTCTGGATCAGCGTGCGGGCTTCGTCGTAGAGGCCCGTTTCGATGTAATCGAAGGCCTGCTCGAGGGCGGCTGTGTCGGCTTCCTGCTGCTGCTCGGAGCGGGCTGTTTGGGGAACGCCCTGACTCTGTGGCGTCAGCGTGGTGGTCAGGTCAAACTGCCAGAGGCCCGACGACCCGAGGCTCGTGTAGTCCGGGAAACCGGTGATGCTGGGGATGCTGTCGCCGAGGGAGACTTGGGCCGCTGGTCCGAAAAGTGAATTGCTGGATGAGGAGGAAGTGTTCAGCAGGGTGAGTCCCGCGGTCGACGATGTCGTCGATGAGGATCCCTGGATCATCTGGAGGAAGCTTGCGCCGATGGAAGTCGTCATTGTCGTGTCCGGACAGAGCTCTGCGTAGCATGAAGAATGCTAATCGAATGGGGGGGTTGTCAAATCGGATTGGTGCGGTTGGTGAGCGGTTGGTCCGCATATGCATGGGGGCTCGATCGACGCGGGCGTGTCGGAGTGGCGTTCTCGACCGGGTGGGTGGTGTGGCGTACGATGCGCCGGGCGCACAGTCGTGCGCTGGCCAGCGGGGACATTTCAGCCGGCGGGTGCCGGGCGGTGTGGAGAATGATGATGACGAATCTACGAGATTACCGCCGAGATCTGATCGCCGCGATCGTCGTGATGCTATTCGTGCCCGCCGGTCTGGCGGGACCGGGTGATGTGAAGCGTTGCCTGGACGGGCCGTGCAAGTATCCGGCGGGGATGGCGACGGATGGTACCGATCTGTACGTTCTGGATTGGCGTGAGGCAAAGATCTATCGCGTGTCCGTGGAGGATGGTCACGTCAAGGAGACGCTGGACGCACCGGCGTTGAAGCCGCACGGGCTCGCGTACGGCGACGGGAAGCTGTTCGTATCGGACGACCAGGTTGGGATGGTCTATGCGCTGGATCTGGCGAGCGGGCTCGTGACGAACGCCTTCGAGGCGCCG
>Ga0272441_10009143_pt1 | contig 15408 bp, 11 predicted proteins | sample SSMProp6N_FD_193582 | JGI IMG/M metagenome (GOLD analysis project Ga0272441, IMG submission 193582) | Marine sediment archaeal communities from Little Sippewissett salt marsh, Falmouth, MA, United States - SSM-Prop-6N | ecosystem: Environmental > Aquatic > Marine > Wetlands > Sediment ... | reverse complement strand
TCGATAGGTCTCTTCCGATTCGTTCACCATGGGTTCACAGGCCAGAATCTCTCGGCGGCCTTCCCCTGTGACGCCGGCAACCACGAGTACCGCCATGCTGACGATACGGCCATCAAAACGGATCTTCTCGTAGAGTGCGTCAACCCAGATGAGCGGATATTCCCGCTCCACGGGGCGAGAACGAAACCGGGTAACCTGCTCATCCAGTTCCTTCGTCATCACCGATACCTGGCCCGCTGAAATGCCCTCAATGCCTAATGAGCGAGCCAATCGCTCCATCTTTCGCGTGGAGACCCCGTTTATGAATGCCTCCTGCACTACCTGGATCAACGCCTGTTCCGATCGCTTCTTCTCGGTGACAAAAAAGGGAATATAGCCGCCCTGACGGAGCTTCGGCACCAACAGATACAACGTGCCCAACCTAGTATCAAAACGCCGTACACGAGTACCTGAAAAATGCGTGGTCCGTTCTGTTGTATGTTTTCCCTTGGCCGCTCCCACTTTCAACTCCGCTTCCACTTTCATCATCTCTTCCGTCAACCACTGGAGCATTGCATAGAGAGGATCCGCTTCTCCCATAAAATGTAGTAGTAATTTCTTGTACGCCGCGGTATCATTCTTCCCGGCCATCGCTCTGTCTCCTTTCATTAGTGTTATCGGTTAACACCTTTTTAGGAGATATCGATGGCCTCCTGCAATACCTCAAATTGCGAACATTCTCTTACACCAGCCACGCAATAAGTCGTAGGAAATCTCCAATTGTTAAGGGAACATTTGTTTTTTATTCTCTTTCTCACGCTCCGCCACAAACTATGGGTAATGCGCTCGCTTTTCAATTTAGTAAAGGTTCTTGTTTTTTATCACGGACCTTCTGGTGAGTTATCCATTCCTAAATTCCTCACGACATCCTTTTAGAATTATTGGAGGGCCGAATATTATTGAAGGATAATAAGTACGCATCTTTTTTTGATATCGAGCAACTCAAAGCTGATATGAAGCAGCGGGCAATCCGGGGTGGGATGATAACCTCGGCAAGCCAGGGAATCCTTTTTCTTCTGCGTTTAGCTTCCATAATGGTCCTGGCACGTATGCTTATCCCCGAGCATTTCGGTTTAATAGGCATGGTGACAGCGCTGACCATCCTCATCGAACGATTCCAGGACCTTGGTCTCGGTGATGCGATTGTACAGCGAACAGAGATTACCCATGAGCAGGTGAGCACTCTTTTCTGGGTAAACCTCAGCATTTGTTCGTTTTTGACAATTCTGGTTGCCCTTTCTGCAAAGGTTGTTGCCTGGTTTTACAGTGATCCGCGTTTGGTTTGGATAACAGTTGCGCTTTCTTCGAACTTTGCCTTTGCAGGATTAGCCATCCAGCATCAGGCGCTTATCAGGCGCCGGATGCGTTTTGACCATTTTGCTTTAATTCAAATACTTTCAACAACATTCGGATTTGGCGTTGCGATCATATTGGCCTGGCTGGGATGCGGTTATTGGGCCTTGGTGTGGAAAGAGCTATCCAGGACCCTGTTTAATACTGTACTGGCCTGGTCTTTCTGTCCCTGGCGGCCCGGCTTACCTGTTCGCAATGCCGGAGTAAAATCAATGCTTCAATTCGGTAGTAATGTCACAGGTTTTAATGTGCTTTATTATTTATCAAACAGTTTGGATTCGATCCTTATTGGGAAATATTGCGGCGCTGTTCACGTCGGCCTCTATTCCCGCGCAAAACAGTTGACCGCGATTCCCATAAGCCAGTTGCTTGAACCGATAAGGTTTATCTCGCTGCCAACACTGAGCGCTTTACAGAGTGATCCCGCTAAATACCTGAGCTATTTTGAAAAAATGCTGGCAGTTCTTTCCTTTTTATATATGCCCTTAATCGTGTATATTGGCATCTATTCACACCCTATAGTGTATTTAGCCTTGGGCTCCCAGTGGATGGATGCTGTTCCGATTTTTCGTTTACTCGCCATCTCGATGTTTGCGACTCCCATTATCGCGCTGCTTGGAATGATTATGCTGTCTTCAGGTCAGACAAGGCGCTATTTTTTCTGGGGTCTTTTCACATCCTCATCAACAATCATTGCTTTTGTGGTTGGTATCAGATGGGGGGTGATCGGAGTTGCGGCCTCATGGCCGATCGCAACAGCGGCAAATCTAATTTTTTCCTTGTTTTTTGTTTTCAAAGGTTCGCCTGTCGGCATTGCTTCAACGCTTAATAGTATATGCAGGCCTGCGATAGCAAGCATTTGCATGGGGGTTGTACTTTTACTAACCTACCAATTTATCTCACTTTTCAATGTAGCGTTGCAGATAGCATTATCAATTGTCTTGGGCAGCGGGATTTATTTTGCCATCTGGATGCTTTTCCCCGGCGGTTATAAAAATATTACGGAATTTGTGTCCTATCCCCTGTCGGTATTGAAACGTAAAAAAATTAAGACAGCAAGCGAAACAACATAAAATTGTTGATCAAAGATCTGTGTGAAAATGAATCATACCAAAGGAATCAACAATATGTCTTTTATCAATCGTATAAAAAATAAGCGCTATCCAACACTTGCCGAGCAATTAGGTTACTCCGATAAAGACATTCTCGTTATTGTTAATATAGATGATGTAGGACTTCATAGAAATGAAACGGAAGCAAGTTTTAGGGCCTTGAAGTTTGGCATGATAAAGAGTGGTAGTATTATGGTTCCCTGCCCGAATTTTCATCAAGTCATAAAATTGTGGAAAGAAAATCCTGAAATCGATTTGGGGGTACATCTTACTTTAACATGCGAGTGGGGTGAAAAATATCCCTGGACACCGGTTCTAAGTAAATCCGATGTTCCGAGTCTATATAATCCTGAAGGAATCATGTGGCCAAATATAGATGCGCTTTTATTGTATGCAAACCGAAAAGATATCGAAAGAGAACTGAAGGTACAGATCAATAAAGTTCTCGATATGGGATTAAGGCCAACACACGTAGACTACCATATGAATTTCGCATATCATAGGGACTTGTTTCCTATCGTTATGGAATTATCCCACAAATATAATCTTTCAATGCGTCTTGATAAGAAAAGATTACTCAAGCTGCCGTTTGTTAAAAACAACCTGCGGTCGTTACGCAGAAGAGGATATGTATTTCCTGACACACGGAAAGGCATTTATATGGTGGGTGGCGAAGATCAATCGCTTGAATTTCGAAAAGCGAAATACCATAGCTACCTTCAATCATTAAAACCGGGTGTTCATAACATTCAAGTGCATATTGCTTTACAAACAAAAGAACTGGAAAGCATAATGGGAAAGCGTGATTCATCCATTCGGCAAATCGATTATGATGTGTGGACTTCTGATGATACGAAAATGTTGGCGGAAAAACTTGGGATCATTTTCATAAATTTCAAGCCATTACAAAAGCTTCAAGAAAGATTAATGACCCACATGTAATGCTATTAAATGTGGATAGTCTATTCTCTGCGTGTACAAAATACAAAAGGAGCTTTCATGCGTTTCAAAAAAGGATTTTTATCTTTTTTCTGCATTATTTATTTTTTTAGCTTTTCACATGTTTTTGGTGAAGTTATTAATATCAAAGAGCATGTTATTTTTGACAAACGCAACAAGTCTGCGGGCAACATGTTGTATGTAATCTTTCTTGGAGATTATGAATTAACTCGCGAGAAATACACGGCCATGGATGATTCAAGCAAAACGCATCTTTCCACATTTTTAAAGTATTTGACAAATCGTGGTTTGACAATAGTCAATTTTGAAATGCTCCTTCCTTCGTCGGATTTATTTGCCATAGAGTTTTTGTCAAAAAGAGGTGTTGACGCAACGATAGTAGCCAATAATCACTCCTGTGACTACGGTGAAAAATATATCAAGGAAACTGAGGAACAATTGATCAAATACAACATTCAACCGATAGGATCGAAAAAGAATCCTTTTTTGAGATTCACACATAATGGGATGAATTGTAATGTATTCGCAATTGCCAACAAAATGGACAGAGAATGCGATGGTGTGATCAGATTACATGATAAAGATTTCATAGAAAAAACAATTGAACGCCTTAAGTCTGAAAACACGCCTTTAATAGTAGTTCTGCATGATGACGGCCCCTCTCAATTTATCACTGATTATGAAGAATCAAAATTGAAACCATTCCTCGATGATGGTGCGAATCTTGCTCTGTTACTGGGCGGACACTTAATGAAGGGATGCAAATTCTATAATGATTATAGTATATTAGCAATATTTTCAATCGGCAACTTTATACTGCACTGGAGAGGCGAAGATGAGTATATCAGCATCGCCCCTATTATTGGATTTGATAATAAAAAAATTACCTATTTCGCAATCATTCCATTTTACGATGAATTGGGTAGAAAATTCAGAATTTTACAAAACGGAGAATATAAAGCTGCTATCGATCTATATTTTGAACGAACGAACACGCCAAGCGAAATAGCGTATACAGAAAAAGATACAAGAAAATTAGTCGGCAAAAGCTTAGTCGATCTTTTGAGTGGGGAGCGTTGGGGCAAGGTCAAACCAAAACACTTGATATTTTTCATAAAATTTTTATTTTATAACTACTATTTACCCATATTTATGGTATTTTTCCTTTTCATTTCTTCACTATTATTCTGTTTATACTTGAAAAAGCAAAAGAGAAGATAACAGACAAATTAGAAGGGGGCGCCATATGGATAAAGAAAAATACTTATTCCGTCGACAATTTGTATTAGGCCCCAATTTTATAAAAAGTTTTCCAAAATGGAACAAAATCAGTATAAACAATGAATTATTTCTTACGGCACATCCAGACTTGGAAGTATTAAAGATAACGTTTGAAGAAAATATAATTGTTTTATTAGGATATATCCTTGACCCGTTTAACCCTTCTTTCAACAATATAGAAATAATCAATAGTATAGTAGAAAACATATTAGTAGTTGACGATATATTCCATCACCTTGATTCAAAGTGTGGGAGATTTGTAGTTATTGTAAAAATGAACGATGAGTTGAGGATATTTAATGACGCTGCCGGTTATCGCCAAATATTTTATTATACTGATGATACAAATAATATATGGTGTGCTTCACAACCTTCCATTATTGCAGAAGAGTTCGGACTTGCTATAGATAGGGATATCGAAAAAGATCTTTTACAACTACCACTATATAATAGTGAAGGTCGTTGGTATCCCGGCGATATAACACTTTACAAAGATATTTATCATCTGACCCCAAATCATTATTTAGATATTAATAGCGGAGCAGTAAAAAGATATTGGCCTGTAAAAAGTATTAAATCCATGTCAGTTGAAAAAGTTTCTGAGTATTCATCAAAGATAATTCAAGGGGTCTTTGAAAGTGCTTCTAACCGATATAATTTGGCTCTCACTGTCACCGCAGGGTATGATACTCGAGTATTACTGGCAGCATGCAATAGGGTCAAAGAAAAAATTCACTATCTTACTCATACGCATAACAATCTAAATGAAAATGGGGCAGATATTCAAATTCCGCAAAAGATACTTAAAAGATTAAGTTTAAAGCATCATATTGTCCATCATTCCAATAAAGTAAATGATGATTTTCAGATTATTTTTAAAAAGAATGTGACTGGAGCCAAGAATAATCATGAAAGTAACGCATATGCTTTTTTTAAACATTTCCAAAACATTGGTATGGAAATGGTCGTAGCACAAGGAGAAGGCGGAGGACTTGGCAAGAGCTATTATCATTTACCTTCTTTTTTTGATGTAAATGAAAAAACACTTACAACTCTATCGGGAATGAGAGGAAGCCAAACTGCTGAAAGTGCATTTAAACGGTGGCTGGAATCTGCAAATAACGCAGTTGATTATGGAATCAGCATATTAGATTTGCTGTATTGGGAAATGCGGTTAGGTAACTGGTCTACTTTTGCAATCAGTTCATACGATATTGTGTTTGAAAGCTTTTTACCATTTAATTGTAAAAAACTAATCGAATATTTAATTAGTGTGGATAAAAAATATAGATTATTCCCAAATTATACGCATATTTATTTAATAGAGAAAATGTGGCCTGAATTGCTTGATTTTCCGATAAACCCTCCTTCTACTAAAAAAGAAGAATTCAAGAATAAAATAAAAAGCAAAAAAATATTCGGGAAATTAAGATCTATTAAGTTTATGTATCGCTACTGGATGGGTTTGCAATAAATCCCCGGAGCCAAAAGTGTACAATTCAGAGATCGAATTACTTCATAAATAATATGTCAATTTTCAATCATATCAAAAAAAAGTATTTCCCAACGCTCGCCGAGAAAATAGGCTATTCCGCAAGGGACATTCTCGTTATTGTCAATATTGACGATGTCGGAATGCACAAAGATGTGACGGAAGCAAGTTTCAAGGCTATGAAATTCGGCATGGTAAAAAGCGGCAGTATTATGATTCCCTGCCCCAATTTTGATCAGGTTATAACATTGTGGAAGGAAAATCCGGGAATCGATTTGGGGATACATCTCACGTTAACATCGGAGTGGGGGGAAAGATATTCATGGACGCCTGTTCTCCCCCAAACCGATGTCCCCAGTCTATATAGTGAGAGAGGAACTATGTGGCCAACGAATGAAGCGTTTTTCCTGCATGCAAAACGAAAAGATATCGAAAGAGAAATAGAGGCACAGATCAATAAAGTGCTCGATACGGGATTAAAACCGAGTCACATAGACCACCATATGAATATTTACCAGCAGCCGGATTTTCTGTCCACCGTTGTCGAGTTGTCGCGCAAATATAAACTCCCTGTCCATGTTCCAGGAAGAAGGAGATACAAATTGCCCTTTGTTAAAAACAATCTGATTTCCTTACGAAGACGGGGATACGTATTTCCAGATACACAGATGGGTGTTTACAAGACGGGAGCGCAAAACCTGTCGCTTGATTTTTGGAAAGCCATATATCACGAACACCTCCGATCATTAAAACCAGGCGTCCATATTATTAAAGTACACATCGGTTTTCAGACAAATGAGCTACAACATATTACTGGGATGCATGATTCGTCCATTCGGCAGATCGACTACGATGTGTGGACCTCCGATGATACGAAAAAAGTAGCAGAAAAGCTTGGTATCATCTTTATAGGGTATAGACCATTACAACAATTGCAGGAAATATTAATGAAAAAACCATATGTAACGTAACTATCTCACTAACCTTTCTTTGATATGATGATTATCACAGCCGATGATTACGGCAAAACCAGACATGCCACGGATAGTATTTTCAAATGCTTTACAAGCAAACGAATTACGTCCGCCAGTGCGATGGTATTTATGGAAGATTCAGAGCGCGCCGCCTCGCTGGCCTTTAAAACCAGTTTGGAGGTAGGATTACATCTTAATTTCACTCTGCCATATAGCGCCTTTAGTATACCCCCAAAGCTTCGCAAACACCAAAATAGAATTATATCATACCTGACAAAACAAAAATTAACCCAAGTCATTTACAACCCATTTTTAACAGATTCTTTCAAATTGCTATTTCGTGCTCAACAAGAAGAATTCGTGCGTCTTTATGGTAAGCTTCCGGATTTTATTAACGGTCACCATCATATGCATCTCTGTATTAATATGCTTGTAAGCAATATAATACCAAAAGGCACAAGAGTTCGCAGGACATTCACGTTTGATCCGTGTGAAAAAAATTTCTTTAATCTCTTGTATAGGAATATTCTTGATATCTGGATTTCCAGTAGATTTATTTCAACCGATTACTTTTTTAGTATTGTTCCCATCCAAAATATTGAACGTCTACAAGAGATCATCAACCGTGCTGTCAGAAAGACCGTTGAACTTGAGGTTCACCCGGAAAACGCTGAGGAAATGGACTTTCTGCTTAGCGATCAATACCTGAATTTAGTGTACCCCTTGCATAGGGGCGCCTTTCGATATTTAAATAATAAATAGACTTTTACAAAAGTATGAGAATCATGTGTAAATTTTCTTTAACTACTTTGAATTCCATACCAATACACCTTGAGAGTGGATACACGGCTGAATTCGACACCGTTAACGAGTACGAATGGCACAAAATCGTGGAGCAGTTTTCAGATGCAAATATTTTTCAAACATGGGCCTATGATGCGATTCGATGCGGCGAAGAAAACATCAGCCATCTTGTCCTGCGATTCAACGGTAAAGTCATTGCTGCGGCGCAAGCACGGATCGTGCGCATCCCGGTCATCAGCATGGGAGCAGCATATGTTCGCTGGGGTCCTTTATGGCAGCTACGAAATCAAAATACGGATCACAAAGCCTTCCGGATGGCCGTCCGCGCGCTTAGAAACGAATATGTTTGCCGTCGCGGGCTTATTCTACGCCTATTTCCCGTATTATATGATGACAATTCCAACTTATGTTTCGAAAATCTGACAGAGGAGGGATATGTACGCATTCCTGAAAATAGGGGGCGTACAATTATTGTCGATATTCTACCACCGATGGAGGAACTACGTAAAAATCTTCATCAAAAGTGGAGAAACTGCTTAAACAAGGCAGAGCGGAATCAATTAGAGATAATTGAAGGCTACGACGACAGTTTATTTGCAGACTTCATTGGCATCTATAGAGAGTTGTTGCAAAGAAAGAAGTTCCAGGAGCCCAATGATATTAATGAATTCAGAATGATCCAGCAAGAGCTTCCGGACGAATTCAAGATGGGGATTTTTATCTCTCGTTCCGACGGCCATAACTCATCCGGTGCAATTTTGACTGCCATCGGTAATACCGGTGTCTACTTGTTTGGCGCCACGAATGATGAAGGAATGAAAAATAATGGTTCCTATTTGCTCCAATGGAGAGCGATCCAATGGATGAAAAACAATGGATGCCGCTACTACAACCTATATGGCATCAATCCATTAACAAATCCTGGAAGTTATCATTTCAAGTCGCGGCTTGCAGGGAAAAGCGGCAAAGATGTTCATTATCTCGGCCGTTTTGACTGCTATTCCGGTGTCATAAGCGCTAAGATAGCTCAAACTGCTGATTTTGTATTGCCATTTATGAAAAAGATCTTTAATAGAATTCGGTAATTTCAAAATACCGGAACAATAGACCAACCAAGGCGAACCATCTCAAAAGCAAACAGGACTTCGACAGTCAGTGCGCCCAGAAAAGATGGTAACGTCTTTCTCGTTATGAAAATTTAGAAAAAGTGGCTAAAGGAGTATATGTTGTCAATGGTATAGAATGAAATCGGATTTTCGCCAGAATTTCTTATGGACAACTTTTGACGATAATTCTTGGTGGCTTTGTAAAAAGTCCAACTTCTGCGTTGCGCTACATCCTTCCTCCGTTTTCACGGGGGCAGATTTTGGATTGTACCGTAAGCATTCTTCATACCTCAAGATATGCGTGCCTTAACCTTGAAGCCTTTTACTTTGCCACCGAATATCTACTTGTTCTGAGTGTATCAATTCTTGAGCTGTTTGATAATTGAAATTCTGCGTGCAATAAATTGTAGTGGAACCCGAAATATATTCAAATTTTTAACAGGATAAAGATATCATCTTTATTTTACCAATGAAAACGTCTTTGAGTTAACCATGACTTTAAAAGCCAGGATAGTGCAACTTCATCCACTTTATTTGTTTTTTTCACTGAGTTTAGTATTTTTCGTTTTCTACTTGATTCAGATTCCCTTTTGTACCCGCTACTCTGATGTATTGGTCCATTCCTGTCGATCCTTATCTGATTTACCCATACTACATTATGCGTATCTGGATGAACGGTCTCACTTTCTATATGGTACGAAAGCACTGCCGAATTACCATTTAGGGCATACCGTTTTACTTTGGTTTATATATCATATTGTTCCCAAAAGCCTTGCCGTTACCATTTGGCCTTCCGGCTTTTTAGCATCAATTTGCGGATCGCTGGTTGTTGGATTTACCTTTCTGATCTGGCTGCATCTTGGCCTGCAAAAATATGCTTCTTTTATCATTTCGATAGTTGTTGGATTAATTCCAAGTATTTGGTCTATGAATTTAGTAGGTGCCGTTTATTCATTACAATTACTTTCAATATTATTATTTCTGTACTTCTTTTTGCGCAATCATATATTTCTTTCGTCTCTGGCATTTTTATTTGCAAATCTGGTTTCACCGCTTTCGGCCTTATCCTTCCCGGTATTATTTATAAAGTCTCACGACAAAGACACGTTTATCAAAGCGTTCTACATAGGTTTTATTGCGCTCTTAGCATATTTTTTAGTCTATTATTTAATTGATTCAAATATCTTGCGAACATTCGAACTTGCCTCAAAGGCATATACGAAAAGATCGATGTCCTGGCATTTTCTCAGGTTCGGCATTGTATTGATTCTAAATATAAATTTTTTACTTATTTTTCTGGTGACGGGTAGTGGTCTCGCATGGCAACAGCACCGAAATCTTGTCTATGGTCTTTTACCTGCATTCATGTTTCAGTTAATTTTGCCTTTTTATAAATCTGGTTTTTTATCGATAACCAATCCCTACCTGCTCCTTCTATTTTGGATTTTAAGTTTTCCAATAGGTCTGGCAATCGCTAACTACAATAAACTTCGCTATACGGTTGTGTTTGCCTTTACCGGATTGTTCGTCCTTACCCAACTTGTCTGTATAATCCCTAACAAGCATATAGGTGTCGCTCTTGATGAAGCGGGAAAACAGCTTCATTCGAGGGTTCCTGAAGAGCTAAAGATCGTTGGACATTGGGGATCAAGCATTGGCGTAGTCCTGGGTAAATATGGTCCTGATTTTAATAAATTGACTTCTAAGTATATTGAATTTGAATTTCCGAGTGAAAACGATTTACTGACAACAGGTGAAGACTCGCTTATTGTTGTCATTTCTAAAACACCGCAATGGAAGAAAGAATTGAGCAAGTTGCCAATATCGATGTTTGAAATTAAAGATCGAAACTTTGATGAACAGAGCTTTAGTGGTTCTATTCAGCTTATATTCGAAAATGATGTGGTATGTATTTATAAATGGGATAAAAAGCTGATTCAGTCGATTGGTTTAAGAGAATATTCGCAATTTAATATTGTAGATTGAAGAAAGCCATCGGTACTCCTATAAAGTGGTTATTAGAAGAACGCACAGAAAGGAGAATGATCGATGGCCAAACCCACCTTTATCTTCGACAGCGGAGATCTTATCGTTCATCAGAAACTTCTTGAAATCGATTTTAGTGTCGTCCCGATCGGGAAACCACGCTTCATTCATTTCAAGTATAAGTAGTTTTATCTCGATTTCAGCAAAACAATTTCATGACGAATAAATAAATAGAAAGGTCGTTGCGTAAGGAAATTTCTTGCTTTAAACCAATGAAACGGGCGGTGACAGATGACGGAGACAAAGGAAACGGACACCCATGACTATCAAAGGATCTAAACGCACGCTTCTCTTCCTGGCATCCACCCTTGTGGCTACTTTCATGTTTTACAAGCCCCTGGGGGCACTGACCAGATTCTCGATACACAGTATGTTTTATTCCCATATCTGGCTTGTTCCCCTGGTGAGTGTCTTTTTCCTGGTCACGGAGAGGAAAAAGATTTTTCAGAATGTAACCTACTCTTACAGAGGCGGCATACCCCTCGTAATTGCTGGCACTATCGTGTACCTTGCAAGCAGAAATCTACATGCCGATCTGAATTTAAATGATTATTCCGCCCTCACCACATTTGCCGCAATCCTCTTCGTAAACGGTGTCTTTCTACTCTGCTACGGTGTGCAGGCCTTCAAATCAGCGTTGTTTCCTCTTCTCTTTCTAGTCTTCATGGTACCCATACCTACATTTCTTATGGACAGGATTATAGATCTGCTGCTCGTGGGGTCAACGGCCATGACGGAGCTGCTTTTCAAGCTCTTCGGCGCACCCTATATACGGGAGGGCGCCACCTTCCATCTGCCGGGTATCAGTATTGAAGTGGCAAAAGTATGTAGCGGCATTCGGTCGAGTCTTGCCCTTTTTATTACCATGGTTATCGCCGTTCATCTTTTCCTTAAAACAACATGGAAAAAAATCGTCCTGCTGCTGATGATCTATCCGGTAACCGTTTTCAAAAACGGTGTGCGTATCGTAACGATTTCCCTTCTCGCCACCTATGTTGACGAGCGATTTCTCACGAAGAGCTGGCTCCATCATTCGGGCGGTTTCGTATTTTTCATTCCGTCGCTCATTTTCTTGGGATTTATTTTGTGGCTCTTGAAATGGTCTGAAAGGTCCGCTCCCGATAAGGTATAATAATGATCGATATTAACACGCTACTTACCGCAATTGCAGTTCTGATTTCGCTTTCACTGGCCACCCTGATATTATTTAGGGATTCGCATCTCTTCGTCCATCGTATCTTCGCGGTTGGTATGACAGCTCTTGCAGTTGAATCAATCTTCACAGGGCTGAGCGCCAGGGCGATTCTGCCCGAAAATGTGGCGGACTGGTCCTATTTGAGACTTTTCGCAACGGCAGTTCTGCCGGCAATCTGGCTGGCCTTCAGTCTCAGCTTCTCACGGGAAAACTACAGGGAATTTCTTTTACGATGGAGATGGATTCTCTTGATCTTTTCGATACTGCCCCTCTCAATCGTCATATTTTTTGGCAGGGCTTTCTTCACGGGGGCACCGCTTGTCAGCAAAGAGGATATCTGGATTCTCTATCTTGCGTGGCCGGGGCTTCTCTTCGATATTTTCGTTATCCTGAGTGTCATTATTATTCTGATGAATCTGGAGCGTACGCTCCGTATGTTAACGGGCCGCATGCGGTGGCAGATCAAATTTATGATTTTCGGGCTCGTCATCATCTTCGGGGCGCGAATATACACGGTCAGCCAGGAAATCCTCTTCAAATCGCTCAATATATCTCTCTATGTCGTCAATGATGCCGCCCTGTTCGTGGGGTGTTTTCTCATAGCACGATCACTCTTACGGACGAGAAGCATGAACGTCACCTTTCGCCTGTCGCATGCGTTCCTCTACAATTCGCTCACCATCCTATTTGTTGGTATCTACCTGATATCCGTCGGTGTTCTCGTAAGAATTGCAATCTATCTCGAACGGGGCGAAAATATTGCTCTCAGGGCCTTTATTATTCTTATCGCCTTCGCCGGTTTTCTTGCATCGTTCCTCTCGGATCGCCTGCGCAAGAGGATTAAGAAGTTTGTCAGTCGCAATCTTCATCGTCCCCTTTATGATTATAGAAAGGAATGGACACGATTTACCGAAAACACATCGCCTGTAAAAGATATACACGATCTCTGCCTTGTTGCTGCCGAAATGGTTTCGAAGACATTCGATGCACTCTCCGTTTCTATCTGGCTTCTCGATGAATCAAAGGACCATATAAAAATGGGAGGATCAACCGCTCTTTCGCGCGATACGTCCCCTGATGACACCCTCACTGGTGAAAATATGTTCAGGCTTGCTCACATTATCAATCGTGAGAGACTGCCGCTTGATTTTGATTTTTCGAACCCCCCCGATGCTGGAAAACTGGAAGATCTTCCTGGAGATTTCTTTGATAAAACTCATATCCAATATTGTCTTCCCCTTTCTGTCGGTGGCAAAATGATCGGATTAATGAGCATCGCCGACCGTGTGGGTCTCGAACCTTTGTCAATAGAAGACTTTGATTTACTCGGAACGATTACCCGACAGATTGCCGCGTCGTTATCCAATCTGATTCTGTCTGAGCAACTTCGAAAAGCAAAAGAGAGGGAAGCCTTTCAGACCATGTCGGCATTTTTCATACATGATCTGAAAAATCTCGCGTCAAAACTTTCTCTGACGATGCAGAATCTGCCCTTGCATTTCGAAGATCCCGAATTTCGTAAAGACGCACTCCGGTCGATCTCCCAGAGCGTTGAGAAGATAAACCTCATGTGTCGCCGTCTGGTGTCCCTGAGTCAACAAAAGGAAATTTGTTTTACCAAAACAAGTTTGACTGACGTGCTGCTGGGCGCGGTCTCGAGCTTTGACGGTGCGCTCAGAGAAAAAATCAGGGAGGATATTCGGCCGCTTGAACCGGTTTCGATAGATGCCGAGCAGATGCAGGACGTGTTTACCAACCTTATACTCAATGCGCATGAAGCAACGGAGGAAGAGGGTGAGATCACTATCAGGACCGGTCGGAAAGAACGATGGGCCGTCGTGGAGATTTGTGATAACGGCTGCGGGATGTCGGCGGAATTCATCGAGACTTCCCTTTTCCAACCCTTCCGAACAACAAAAAAAACAGGCATGGGCATCGGTCTGTATCAGAGCAAGTCAATTGTTGAAGGGCATCACGGAAAGGTCGAGGTAGAAAGTTCGCCCGGCAAAGGGTCGATATTCAGAGTACTGATTCCCTTGAGCGGTGACTCATTATGAAGAAGGGCAGTACGGAAAGGCATTTCTTGCGAGATTTGAGGATATGCCCCAATTTACTGAAAGTATGAGGATTGGATTATGCCAAAGGAAAAGCTCCTCATCATTGACGACGACGAAGACCTCCGCACCCAGATGAAATGGGCGCTTGCGGGGGATTATGAAGTAACCCTGGCGGAAGATCGCGAGAGTGCGCTTGCCATCGTGGGTACGGAAAAACCTGCCGTGGTGACACTTGATCTCGGTCTGCCGCCGGTCCCGGCCGGTGTCGATGAAGGCTTTTCCGCCCTGGGGGAGATATTGAACGGGAATCCCCATACCAAGGTCATCATTATCACGGGCCGCGGAGAAAAGGAACATGCCCTGCGGGCGATAGGACGGGGGGCCTATGATTTTCTTTACAAGCCAATCGATATCGATGAACTGAAGATAATCCTTCAGCGGGCCTTTTACGTCTCGGAGCTTGAACGGGAACAGCGCGAATATCAGCGACGCCAGAGAGGGGATGAATTCGAGGGAATGCTCGGAACATGCCGGGTCATGCAGGAGGTCTTTGCAGATATCAGAAAGGTGGCAGCCACCGATGCCTCCATATTGATTTCGGGTGAGAGCGGCACCGGAAAGGAACTGGTCGCCCGTGCCATTCATAATGTGAGTATGCGAAGCGAAAAGCCCTTCGTCGTGATCAACTGCGGCGCCATACCGGAAAATCTCCTTGAGAGCGAACTCTTCGGTCACGAGAAAGGGGCCTTCACGGGTGCGCACATCCAGCGAAAAGGCCGTGTGGAACTTGCCGAGGGAGGCACGCTCTTTCTTGATGAAATCGGTGAACTTCCCCTGTCGCTCCAGGTGAAACTACTTCGCTTCCTTCAGGAGCAGGTTGTCGATCGGGTGGGAGGAAGAAAGGAGATTCCCGTGGATGCCCGGGTGATCGCGGCGACGAACAAGGATCTCCGGGGAGCGATGGAGCGGGGAAAATTCTGGGAGGACCT
>Ga0272441_10009142_pt1 | contig 15410 bp, 12 predicted proteins | sample SSMProp6N_FD_193582 | JGI IMG/M metagenome (GOLD analysis project Ga0272441, IMG submission 193582) | Marine sediment archaeal communities from Little Sippewissett salt marsh, Falmouth, MA, United States - SSM-Prop-6N | ecosystem: Environmental > Aquatic > Marine > Wetlands > Sediment ... | reverse complement strand
GCGTCGTCGGCGAGTTGCGGGCCACGGGGGCCGTGCCGAAGTTCGTCCACGAACTTCAGGAACGCAAGATCCCCGTTCCGCTCGAACTGTTCAAGACTCCGGAAGGCCGGCAATGATTCTCGGCGCCGCGGACCCCCACCTTTTGCTGCTCGTCACGCTGGCGGCCGTTTTCGCCGCCGTGATCGTGCTGGTCACGGGCGTCGCCAAGCTTCTGGGCAAGGGGTTCCAAAGCTATGAAGAACGGTATGTCGCCGGCGCCACGCGCACGCTCGACGCGATGTACCTGACCATGACGCCGCGACAGATCGTCTCCCTCTCGGTCCTCTCCGCACTGGCGCTCTTCATCGTGTTCGCCGCGACCAGCCGCAGCATCATTCTGGGTTCGGTCCTCGGCGCGCTGGGATTCCTCGCGCCGATCGTTACGATTCGAGTTCTGAAACGGCGGCGCGACAAGAAGTTCGGCGAGCAATTGGTGGACGGCCTCATCGCCATGGGCAATGCCCTCCGCGTGGGACACAGCCTGCCCGCGGCGTTCGAACTGCTCGCGCGAGAGATGGACAATCCCATGGGCCAGGAGATGCGCCTCCTCGTGCAGGAGTTGCGCCTGGGCGTCTCGCTCGACGACGCGCTCCGCCACCTCCACGACCGCATGCCCGGCGAGGACCTGGACATCCTGATGACCTCCATCACGATCTCGCGCGAAGTCGGCGGAAACCTCGCGGAAATTTTCGACAACATCGCCGACACCATTCGGGAGCGGCATCGCATCCAGGGCAAGATCGCGGCGCTGACGGCGCAGGGAAAACTTCAGGGCGCCGTGATCGCGGTGCTGCCCGTCGTGATTGGTCTTTTCCTGAACGCATGGAGCCCCGAGCTCTTCCGGCCGATGTTCACGCATTGGCTGGGCCTGGTCATGATCGCGGCTATCATTCTCATGGAGGCCGTCGGCTGCTTCATGATCCTGAAAATCGTTTCGATCAAGATGTAAAGAACCTGGAACCATGAACGAACCGTTCATCCCCGTCTTGTGGGCGCTGGTCGCCGGTGCGGCCGTCGCCTGCGTGGCCTACCTGCTCGCGACGGGCATCGCGGCGAGTCACGCGGAGGGCCGTCGCCTGCGCAGCGAGGGCAAGCCGGCGGGCTCGGCGTCGTTCAAGTTGTTGCGGCCCGTCGGCGCATGGCTGGGGTTTCTCGTCGGCGGCGCCTCCGCCCGCGTCGAGATGGTCGTCCACCGCGAGGCGGAGCGGTCCTTTCTGAAACCCGTCCGCCTCTGGGCCGAGAAGCGACTCCGCGCCGCTGCGTACCCCGAGGGGGTGACCGCTGATGAGTTCGTCGGGTTCGCCGTTCTCGGCGGGATCGCCGGCACGGCGCTGGGGGTTCTCGTCAACCTCCGGATCCAGTTCAACCCGATCATCATTCCCTTCACCCTGGCCGGCATGTACTGGCCGACGCTGTGGCTCAACTCGCGTGTTCACCACCGCCAGAACGACATCCGCCGCGGCCTGCCCTATGCCCTGGACCTCCTCACCATTTCCGTCGAGGCGGGCCTCGACTTTACTCAGGCACTCGATCGCATCGTCCGCAAGCTGGGGAACACGCCCCTGGCCATGGAACTGGGCGCGACGCTTCGGGACATTCAACTCGGCCGCACGCGGGCGCAGGCCCTTCGCAATCTCAGCCGCCGGGTGGACCTCGCGGAATTGAACAGCCTCGTCAGCGCGCTCATTCAGGCCGACCAACTGGGATCGAGTCTCGGTCCGATTCTCCGCGTGCAGTCCGATCAACTCCGCGCCAAACGAAGTCAGGCGGCCGAAAAACGCGCCATGGAGGCCCCCGTCAAGATATTGCTCCCGCTGATCCTGTTCATTTTCCCCACAATCTTTATCATGATCTTCGGCCCGATCGTGCTGAGGTTCGTGGCGAAGAATTGACAAGACCCCCGAATGAGCGGCGCGCGTTGACGAAGGGCGGAATCGTGACTAAACTGATACATGAGAGAAGCGGGCGCGCCGTCGTCGAGGACCTTGAAATCGCGCGCCGGATGTTCTCGCGAATGCGGGGCTTGCTCGGACGGGCCTCGCTTCCGCCGAACGGGGGAATGTTGATCGAGCGTTGCGCGAGCATTCACACCTTCTTCATGCGATTTCCGCTCGACGTCGTGTTCCTCGACGCCGATTTCACGGTCCGCAAGGTCGTCCGCGGCCTGCGGCCGTGGCGTCTGGCCGCCGCGCTCGGCGCGTCGCACGTAGTGGAACTGCCCGCGGGAAGACTGGCGGAAGTCCCCGTGGCTGCGGGCGATAAGCTCGTGGTGATGCCCGCATGACGAAGACCGGACGGACCGCGACAATCGAGGACGCAGGATGACAGATCAGGCCCCCGGCTCCGGACGCCCTCGGGTGACCGTGCTGAACTCCCCCTTGATCGGGCAAGAGTACGTCCTGGGCGGGCCGTTCGCCGCCATCGGACGCAACCCGGAATGCGAGGTTCAGCTCGATCTCGTCTCCATCTCGCGCCGGCACGCCGTCATCGAAGAGGCCGGCGGCCGGTTCATCGTTCGGGACCTGGGCAGTCGGAACGGCATCAAGGTGGGAGGGCGGCCCGTCGCGCAGGCGGAGTTGCACGACGGGGACGTCATCGGCGTCGGCGAGGTGGACTTGCGGTTCGAGCGCGGCACGCCGGCCGCTGCCTCGGCCCCTTCCGTCGCGCCGCTTCCGGCGCGGGCGTTGACGTCCGCGGACATCCTGTCCGCGTCGTCCATGCGCCACGAAGGCGAAGGGGAAGCCGCGCCCGCCGAAGACGCTCGCGCCGCGCGCCGCGATCCCAGACTCGTCGTCGCCATCGTCCTGGGGCTTGTGATCGCCGGCGCGGTCGGCTACCTGGTTGTTCGGCCCTCCAACCCCGGCGCAAATACACGCGTCAAGAAACTTGCCCCTGTCCTGGTGGAAGTGAACGGCAATCGGATCGTCTCGTGGGCGGCAGACTGGGGCGATTTCCATCCCGGCAACATTCTGATTGACGAATCCGCCGTCCTGGGGGCCAGCCGGTACGACGAACGATGTCTCCTTATCACCGGGAAATCCGGCGGAAACGCAACGGTAACCGTCAAGACCAAGGCGGGGTTGACGTTGACGTGCCGGGTGCTTGTCCGCGGGCGCGTGTCCGACCCCGTCGAAGAATTGACCTTCGGCGCATACACGAAAGCGGAGCGCATGAGCATGGCACGCCGCTTTGCCAGTCAGGCCGCGTTCCTGGAGCGCGAAAAGCCTTTCCTCGCGCTTCGGAAGTATGAAGAGGCCGCGGCCGTGCTGAAACCACTGCCCTCCAAGGGCGAGCTGTACATGAACGCCAAGCGTCGGGCGGAGGCGCTCAGCAAGACGATCACGGAGCGCTGGAAGAAACTGGAAAAGGATATTAAAATCGCGGCTGGCAACAACGATCTGACGCGCGTGGAGGAACTCGTGGCCGACGCCGTGGCATTGATTCCGGACGAGAACGATCCGCGCCACCAGATGGCCGTCGCCACGAGGACTCAAGTGCTGCTCAGAGTCTTGCGCGAAAAGAACCGGTGAGGACAACGACCGTGCCCCTGATTATCGAAACCCGACGCGGACGGACCGAGTATCCTCTCACGGAGGGCATCCGCATCATCGGCCGCGATCCGCACTGCGACGTCACCGTTTCCGATGCCAGCCTCTCGCGAAGACACGCGGAGATCTCGGTGATCGGTGACGAGGTCATCCTGCGCGACCTTAACAGCAAGAACGGCACGTATCTTGGGACGCAGCGTGTTCGCGAGGCCCATTTGCGCCCGGGCGTGCGACTGCGCGCGGGCAATGTCTGGTTGTACATGAAGTCGTCCGACGAGTCCGTTCCCGGCGGCGTGCTCACGCACGCGCCCGAAGCGCCGCGAGCCGAACCGCCGACGCCGACCGCGCTCGACTCCGTACCCGACGACGCGGCCTTCGCCGAAGAAGAGGAACCCACCCCGATAGACGAGAACGTGGCGCGCTCGGCCGCGGCCGACGCGCCCGCCGGGCAAACGCGTTTGATTGTGCGGGACAATCGCTGGTTCGTGCAGGACAGCGCCACCGGCACGGAGGTGGAGATTGTGCCGGTCGGCCGGCCGACCAGTCCCGTCGGCGCGGTGCCCCCGCCGGCGCCGGCCGACGCTGCATCCAACCTGCCGGCCCTCGCGAGGCAACGGGAAATGCCGGTTGCGCCGGCCCGCATCCAGGAACCGCGACCGGCCGCACAGCCCGAGGCCGTTCGAACCGCGCCGGTGACCGCCGTCCGCTCGCGCCGGTTCTACCTCCTCCTCGGCGTCGCCGGACTCGCCGTCATGCTCACAGTAATCCTGCTTGTCCTCACCGGCGAGAAAGAACAGCCCCCCATGACCCTGACGGCCTATTACCGGCAGGTGGACGCCGCCATCGCCGATTTCGAGGACGGCCGCCGCGCCGACGCGCTGGCGCTCCTCCAGACCCTTCAACGCCGGAAGGTTCAGAATAATCCGCAGCTCGCCGAGATCATGGAGAAGGCGCTCCGGGCCGACGCGCGGCTGCCGGCCGATTTCCCAAACGCCTGGGAAGAAGCGCAGACCGCATGGGAAAACGTGCGCAGCTCGAGCTGGCAGTCGGAACGTTCCAAGGAACTCGCCGACGAACGACTGTTGTGGGTCCTCTCGGAGTGCAGCAACATGGCGAGCGTGAACGACGCCCGCCGCTTCGCCGAGCAGGGCAACTTCACCCTGTGCCTCGATAAGGCCTCTTTGGTCGCCGCCGACAGCATCTTCCGCGAAGAGGCCGAAGCCCTCATCCGCCAGACGCGCGAGACGGTTGTCGAGGCGAATCTGGAGAAGGCCGACCGCGACAAAGAGGACCGAGCATGGGACGCCGCGATCGCGGCGTTGGAAGAGGTGCTCAAGTACAAGCCGGAGACGACCGAGACGCTGAAGCCGCGCATCGCCGCGCTCCGACAACGCAAGCGCGAGGCCGTCGCGGTCGAGGAAGCGAAAGCCCTCGCCGTGGACGGCGACATCGTCGCGGCCCTGGGAAAACTGCGCGTCGTCGGTCCGGACAGCCCATACCGAGCCGAAGCGGCGGCCCTGGCCGACCGTTGGGCCGAGACGCAAGCGGCGCGGCGCGCCCGCGGCGCCTACAACACCGGCAATGCCGCCCGCGCGCTTAAGATTCTCGAAGACGCCGGTCTTGCGCAAACCGAATTGCACTCCAAGATCACGAACGTCCGGGCCGCTTTCGAAGCCGCCGAGAAAGCGTTCCGGGAAGCGGAGTTTCTGACCGCCGAGGAGCAGATTGGCAAAGTGCTTCAACTGGAAACCGAAAGGAACAACTACTACGCCGCTCAGGCCGAACGCATGAAAACCGGCATGACGAAGCGTAAGTCGGACCTCGCCCAGCAACTTTTAGAGGAGGCCGACGGGGATGCCCGGGAGCGACGCTTCGCCGATGCGCGGCGAAAACTCGAACGCGTGCTGCTCCTCGATCCGGCGCGCGGCGTGACCGTTCTCGACCGCATGACCGAACTCCGGAACGAGGCGATCATGGACTACAACCGGGCGATCAACATGGTGTCCACGCGCCCCGAAGAAGCCAAACGGCTGCTCCAGGAGGTGAAGGACCGGCTTCCGATCGTCGACAAGTACTACAAAGAGGCCGACCGCCAACTCCGGATGCTTGAAAGAGCGGCTCCGACTCCCGACGAAGGAGACCAGCCATGAACGTCATGGAAGCCATCCTGATCCGACGAAGCGTGCGCGCCTATGACCCGCGTCCCATCCCCGCGGAGGTCATGCAGCGCATGAAAGACGCACTGCGTCTGGCGCCGTCGGCGTGCAATTACCAGCCGTGGACGTTCGTGCTCGCCGCGGAGGCCGAATTGAAAGCCGATCTCGGAAAGGCGGCCCGCGGCCAGATGTTCGTCGCCGATGCGCCGATCATCGTCATTGCCGTCGGGTATCCGGACCGGGCCTTTAAGAGCATGGGCGGTCGCGGCAACAGCGTGGACGTGGACCTGGCCATCGCGATGGATCACCTGACCCTTGCCGCCGCGGCCGACGGGCTCGGCACCTGCTGGATCGGCGCCTTCGACGAGAGCGCCGTCAAGCGCTTGATCCGCGCGCCGGAAGAGACGAAGGTCGTCGCCATGACGCCGTTGGGCTACCCCGCGCGCAAGGACCTCATTCACCCCATCGCCCCCGGCAGGCGCAAGGCGGAAGCGGACGTCTTCATCGAGGACCGCTTCGCCTGATACGGTCCCTCAACTCAATAAACGCCGCTTGCGCAGAATCCACTCGCCGGAGATCAGCAGCACAAACGCACCGAACAGGGCCGGCGTATTCCAGAGAAGAATCTCCCGCTGTTCGACCTCTTTCTCGCTCCGGGCGCGAAGGACGGACGGCAACTGGTCGAAGCTGAGGAGCGGCAGGTAAAGCCCGCCCGTGGCCGCGGCGATCCGGTCGAGCCCTTCGGAATCGAGATCCAGCTTCTCGAACTCGCGCGTGGGTTCGCCCACGAAAAAAGCGAACTCGGCCTCCCCGAGGCTTGCGCCGGCCAGGGCCGCTGTGACCGTGACGGTATACTTCCCCGGATCGGGCGACGGAAGATTCGCTTCGTATTCGTTGCGCGTCCCCGGCACCAGGGCGAAACGGACGTGCGAACCCCTGCTTTCACCCTTGCGAACAATCGTCGCCTCGACGTCGGCGCGGTCCGTGGCCTGGCCTTCCGGGTCGGTGACGAAGGCGCGAAGAATCGGTTCGCCGCCCGGTTCGTAGAAATGGCGGTCCGAGTAGGCCGCGACGCCGGCCCCCATTGCGCGGTGGGTTTCGTCCGCGCCGGCAAGCCAGCGGATCGCCTGCCCCCAGTACCGAACATAGGGCGACTCCTTGCCTAGCCCGCGCAATGGCACGTACCATAGGCGGGTGCTGTCAATCGTCGCGGCGACGGCGCGCCCGGATCCGAACCTCCCCGCCGCGACGGCGATCAAGGGTCCCGCTTCGTTCCGGCGGCCGGGGTTCACGGCCAGGATTTCGGCCGCGGGCTTGGCCCTCTCTACGCGCGTGCAGCCCAACAAAGCCGGAACGGTCACGCCGCTCTCGCCGCCCGGCTCGAAAAATCTCGCGATGCCCGCAAAGACGGGATGCCGCTTGCCCGCCTCGGTAAGAGTCAGGCTGAACGGCTCGCGCTCCTGGCCGATTCCGGCGCCGCCGCAAACGACGGGCAGCGCCTCCTCGATCGGCGTCCCGCCATAGCCGCCCGGACCGAACGAATTCTCGCCCCCGATCATCATCAGGCCGCCGCCCTCGCGCACGAAGCGACGGATGTCGTCCATCAGCGCATCGCTGAAGAAGGAGCGCTCGATGGAGCCGATCAGAAGGACCCTGAAGGGGGTCAAGTCCTCATAGGTTTTCGGGGGCGCGTCCAGTTCGATGTCCGATATCGCGCCGCGCTTCAGAAAATACCCAGGACCGAGGCGCACGAACGAGATGATCTCGACATTGGGGTCATGCTGAAGCACCGCGTTGAGATCGCGATACTCGGGGCGCACCACGCCTTCGATGTAGAGAACGCGTATCTTCGGATCGCCCACGAAGACCGGAATCGCGGCCATGTTGTTTTCCGTGATGCGTTCGCCCGGGTCGGGGGGGACGCTGACGGTCAGTTCGAAATCGCCCTTGCGCTGCGGCACGTAGTTGAGCGTGACATTCTGGACGCCCTTGGCATTGTCGAGGACCAATCGCTCCCGGGCGATCTCCACGTCGTTTTCCTTCAAGACCACCGGCACGACACGCTCCGCGTAACCGATCGCCTCGATTGACGCCGTGATGGGCACGGCAATCTTAACGGTCACCTCGCGCTTGGCGTCGAGACCCTCGATCTTGATGTCGCGGAAGTTCTCCTGTGATCCGAGAGCGCTCCCCACGCCCACGGCGTAGACCGGCGCCTTGAATCCCGCCATGCGTTCCGCGGGACCGCCCGACGTGTCCACCCCATCGGTCAGCAACACGATGCCGCCGATCTCGTCGCCCGAATGTTCCGCGAGGGCGTCTTTCGCGGCCGTATAGAGATCGGTGCCTTCGCCCTCGGGTTCGAGACCATCGAGTTCGGACTTCTCCTCGAGCCGCGCCGCGTGGCGGTCGAAGACGTGCCACGAAAGATCGAAATCCTTTTCGAGCCTGGAGACCGTGCCGCCGCGCTCCAGCAAGACCTCGCGTACGCGTTCGAAACGGCTCGGCTGGCCGGGGAAGTCGTGGATGGACATGCTGCGCGAGCGGTCGGCCAGGATCAGAAGCCGCGACCGCCGGACCGCGCCCTTGCGATACGAAATGACCGGTCGAAAGAGGCACAGAAAGAGCGCCAGAACGGCCAGCAGGCGGAGGATCACAAGGACAGTCAGATACCTGCGCGAAACCGACCCGGCGGCGCGCCGGTAGAACATCGCGACGGCGGCGACGCCCATCAGCGTGACCAGGGTCACCAGCCACCAGGGCCAGTCAAGCGCGAAAAGAATCTTCAGGTCTTGCATGCCAGCATTTTCCCGCGGGTGAAGACGCGTCAGGATTCTATCAGAATTCCCCGCGCCCCGCAGGGGCTGCGCATTCCCGCCGCAAGCGTGGGCGCTTGTCGCACGCCGGTCGGACGAATATAATCGGTTCCGCTTTCACCGGTATTGAACACGGAGGAGAAAACTCGTGGAGGAGAGAATGCCGCGCCCGCGAGAGGTCCCGTCCCGTTGCGGCATTCTGCTGGTGCTGATGCTCATCCTCGCCGGGGCGCTCTCGCGCTGGGGGGGATTCTCGTGGGAGGGAATTATCCCCATGCTCGCCGCCGCCGTCCTTGCGGTGGTCCTGCACTTCCGCGATCCTTTCCGACGGCCGCGGCCCGAGGCATTGCTCGTGGGGATCGTGATCGCGTCGCTCGCGACGAGCATCTACCTGAACGCGGGAATTTACGAGACCTGGATATCCTACAAGAGCGACATCGCGGGCGTTCAGGTCTGGCGCAAGCGCCTGACCGGATTCGGCATCGCTATCCGGGTCCTCGGCGCGTGCGCCTTTATGGCCGGACTGCTCTACCTTGTGCGCGGCCGAAAGGGGTGGCGGCGCGTCTTTCCGTTCCTTGTCGCTGTTGCCATCTCCACACGCGTGCTGATGCTGTTCTCCTCCCCGTGGCCGATTATCGACGTCATCGTCAGCCAGACGCTGGGCGCGAAGGGGCTGGCGATCCAATGCGCGCCGGCCGAAGACCGCGCGCGCCTGATCGAAGCGCACGCACGAGACCCCTGGGAGGCATGGACGCTCCGCGAGAGCCGCAACGTCTATGCGATGCGCTTTCCTTCGCCCTACTACAGCGAAAGACAACAAGGGCCGCGGCTCGACGAAAACGGGCAACCGAAGCCTCGCGCATGGTTCGACCACTACGGCTATCCGCCGCTGACGCTCTACGCCAACGCGCTGAGCTGGCTCCTGTTCCGCGACGTGCGGGCACTGTGGGCGGCGTTCGATCTGCTCGCCGCGCTCTGTCTGTACCTTGTCGCGCGCCGGATGAACCCCGGCGAGGAGTCTCGATACACGGCACAACTGGCGACGCTGGGGTTTCTCTTCATGCCCCGCGCCCTGTGCGTAATCGAGCAATCGTGGACGGAACCCCTGCTCGTCGCGACGATGGGCGCCCTAGCGCTTTCCCTGGCGAAGAAACGCAAGACGGGAATGCTCGGCCTGTTACTCGGTCTGTGGTTGAGTTCGAAACAGTACGCCGTCCTCGCCTTCCCGGCGCTCGTACGATGGCTCGGCCTTCGGACTCGGACGTTCGTCATCGCCTTCATCGCCGCCAGCGTCGGCCTGGCCGTCGTGGCGCCGATGGCGTTGTGGGACTTCGGCGCGATGTGGCACGACGTGTTCGGGTTCTTCCTGACGTCCGACCCGCGGCCCGACGCCATGTCGCTCGTCGGCATGCTGACGCGGTGGAAGATCGAGATGCCCGGCTGGCTGCCCATGCCCCTGATGCTCGCCGGGATCGTCGTGTTGACGTGGAAGATGAAGCGCAGCCTCTCCGGCTGGTGTTTCACGGCCGCGAGCACGTGGCTGGTCTTTTTCATGCTCGGCAAGCAGGCGTTCATGAATTACTTCTACGTAATCATGTTCGCCCTGTGGATGGCCTTCGCCGCCGCGCCGGCCGAGACGACCGACGCCGCTTCGCGGAGCGCGTAGGGCGCCGCGACTATTAAGCATCCGGCGCGTTCAGCCCCGCCTTTTCAACAACCCCGCTGCCTATGGTTTTCGGAGAACGAGGACGGTCTGGTCGTCGGTCCGGGGCTGCCCGGGAGTGAAATCGCCGACGGCCGAGACAATGCGTTCCACCATGTCGGCCGCGGGCCCCTTGTGCGCGATGAGCGTGTCTTCGAGGCGGTCTGTTCCGAATTGCTCTCCTCCAGCGTTCGCGGCTTCGGTGATCCCGTCGGTGTAGAGAACCAGGTTGTCGCCGCGGCTGAGCGTCAACGTGTCCCGGTTATACAGGCTTTTCGCATCCACCCCCAGCGGGTAGCCCCGGCCGGACTTGACGACCCGCAGCATGCCGGTGCGCTCGTTGAACAAATACGGCGCCAGGTGGCCCGCGTTATAGAGCGAGAGCGCGGAGCGGTCCGGCGAGACGGAGACCAGACAGGCCGTGACAAAGGCGAAGGCGGTGGACTCGCCCGCCACGAGCCGGTTGACCGCGGCGAGGACGCCGTTGGGCGAGTCGTGCATGTCCGCGGCGGCGCGGAAGTAGCCCATCACGCGCGCCATGTAGAGCGCGGAGGCAAGGCCCTTGCCGCACACGTCGCCGACGATCAGCGACGTCCCGTCCCCGCCGATCGCAAGCACGTCATGAAAATCGCCCGCAACCTTGCCGGCAGAGCGGCGATAGGCGGCCAGCTCCAGATCGTCCCAACACGGCAGCGCATCGGGGATGAACGCGTCCTGCGTCGCCTGGGCCAGCTCCAGATCCGCGTCAATCTTCCGCTTCTGCTCGGCCAGGCCGCGCAGCTTGGCGCGTTCGAGAATGCTCACGACGAAATGCGCGACGGCGGTAAGCACTCCTTCGTCCTCTTCGGAGAAAACCCTGTCGTCGAGCTTGTTGTTCACGTTCAAGACGCCGATGACGTTGCCGCGATACTTGAGCGGCACACTGAGAAGAGAACGGTTCTTGTAGTTGACCGACCCGCCCCCGCCGGCGAACGGACTCTCGTCGAGGTCTTTGATGAGCAGCGGACGTCCGTGTTGCGCGACCCAGCCGGCGATGCCCTCGCCCGGCCGCGCGCGATAGGTGCGGATTACATCGGGCGCCAGATGGTGAGCCGCACGAATGCGCAGTTCCTCGGTCCGCGGGTCAATCAACATCAGCGAGCAGCGATCCACCCGCATCGCGCGGGTGACCAGGCCCATCAGCGTATTGAGGAGCTTGTCGGTCTCGTCGAGCGAGGCGACAATCTCTCCGACTTTCCGTAGAACATCGGCCAGGGACAGCTCGTCGGTTCCCGTCAAAGCGGCATCAATCATATTCCCAACCCAAGTTCTAGTTATGCGAAACTGTCCCAAGAATGAGCAACCATTGTGCCAATAGCACGGATGACAAGAAGAACAGGGCAATGGCGGCACAATCGTGCCCCAAATTAGAACACAAGGCCCTACAATAAGGTCCTTGTGGCTCTGTAACCCATTGCAATGGTATTTCTTGGTGGCCCTGCCTTGTCGCAAATCCGGTCTGTCTTAGAGGAAGCCGATGCGAATTGAGACAAGGGGGCTGTTGAAAACGTGCGGAGCGTGGGCAATCTTGCCCGCGAACGTCGCCTCGAGGCAATACGGCGGGAGGACAAAAGGTCGCATGTCCACACAAGAGTCTCTCGAAACACCGCTTTTGCAACAGCCCCACAAGCCGCCTCTCATCGCGCTTGGATACGCGGCTATCGTTCTGGTAGTCTCTTTCCGGTTCGTTACTGTCGTTGAGGGATGAATTGAATGAAGATTCTAGCGCTGGAGCCGTTCTTCGGCGGCAGTCATCGCCTGTTCCTCGAGGGGTATCGCCGGTTCAGCCGGCACGAGATCGAGATCGCGGCCATGCCGGCGCGCAAGTGGAAGTGGCGCATGCGGGGGGCCGCCCTGCACTATGCCGACTTGTTCCGCGGGCGGTGGCGGGAATTCGATCTCCTCCTGGCGAGTGATTTTCTCGGGCTCGCGGATCTGGTCGCCCTTGCGCCCGCCGACCTGGCGAAAATACCCAAGGCCCTCTATTTTCACGAGAACCAGTTGACCTATCCGTACCGCGAGGAGTCCGAGCGCGACTACCAGTTCGGTTTCACCAACATTACGTCGTGCCTCGCTGCCGATCAAATCTTCTTCAACAGCGCATTTCACCGCGAGGAGTTTCTGGGCGCGATTGAACCGTTTCTGAAACGCCTGCCCGATCTTCGGCCGCCCGGCGTGGGGCGGGCCATCGCGGAGAAGTCCGGCGTTTTGCCCTTGGGCCTGGACCTGGACGCCATCCGCGCGAAACCGCGGCCGGAACGACGAGGACCGCCGACGATCCTTTGGAATCATCGCTGGGAGTTCGACAAGAATCCGGAATTGTTCTTCGAGACGCTTTTCCGGCTGAAGACCGAAGGCCTGAATTTCCGCCTGGCCGTAGCGGGCGAACATTTCAGGGAAACGCCGCCGATCTTCGATCATGCGCGCGAGACGCTCCGCGACCGAATCGTTCATTTCGGATTTCTCGAGAGCCGTGCGGCCTATCTTGGGCTGCTCCGGTCCTGCGACATCGTCTGTTCGACGGCGATTCACGAATTCTTCGGCGTGTCGGTCCTCGAGGCCGTCGCGGCCGGATGCCGGCCCGTGCTGCCGAACCGCCTGAGCTACCCGGAAATGCTGCCGCCGGAAACGCACAACCGGTACCTTTACGCCGCCGACGCCGCCTTCCCCGGCGCGCTCCAGCGGGCGATCGAGAAGGCGCCGTCCTTCCGGCCGCGCGACGCCGAGCGCCTGGCCGACACCTTCGGCTGGAAGGAACTCGCCCCGCGCTACGACGATGCCTTCGACGCCATGCCCCGCGCCACGTGAAGAATTGACGGACGCGACCGCAATGGGCAGAATCGTGGGCTGTGGCCGGACTTTTTTCCGGAAGAAGAAAGACCATCATGGTCCGTGACGACGCTTCCGCTAGCGATATCGCCATCCTGCGCGACCTTGCAAAACAGTACGCCGAAATCAGCGCCAAAGAGGTTCAGGCATCCCGCCGGGACTTGTGGCGGGATCATAACAGCCTGAAGCGCGTAGGCGTTCCGATCTACGTTCGCGCATATGGCGCGGCGGAAATCCCCGATTTGAAATGCCGATGCCGCGACCCCTTCTACCGCGGACACGAGGGCTTCCTGCGAAGAGAAATCTTCCGCGACCGCTTCGGCGACGATACCATCATGGAGCCGTGGATCACGCAGAAGGCCGTCCATGACATCGAATACTTGAAGCGATGGGGACCGGAGATCAAGCGGATACCGTCACCCGAGGCTCGGGGGGCATGGCTCTACGACCCGCCGATCAAGCGCTTCGAAGACCTGGACAAACTTGTGGCGCCGTGCCACGTCATCAACGAAGCGGAGACCTCCCGTTGCGCGCAACGCCTCCACGAGGCGGTGGGCGACATCCTCCAAGTCAATGTCTCACGCGCGCCGTTTCTGTGGGTCTGGCACATGGACCTCTCGACCGATCTGGCCTACCTTCGCGGGCTGGAGCAAGTGATGTGGGACATGATGGACAATCCCGAGTGGCTTCATCGCTTGCTCGCGTTCATGCGCGATGCCGTGCTCGCCGCGCACGAGAAGGCCGAAGCGAACGGCGATCTCCACACCTGCGATCATTACAATCAGGCCATGCCGTACGCACGCGAATTGCCCGACCCCCAGCCCGACGGCGAAAGCGTGCCGCGATCGAAGCTCTGGTGCTTCGTGGCCGCGCAGGAGTTCACGGGCGTCTCCGCCGCGATGCACGAGGAGTTTCTCCTGCGCTATCAGATGGACATCATGAAGCCCTTCGGGCTTGTGGCCTATGGCTGTTGCGAGGAACTTCAGGACAAGATCGGGATGCTGCGAAAAATCCCGAACCTGCGCCGGATCGCCATCGCGCCGCGCGCAGACATCACGAAGGCCGCGGAACGCATCGGCTCCGACTACGTGTGCTCCTATCGCCCCAATCCCGCGGACATGGTCTCGGCCGGTTTCGACCCCGACCGGATCAGACGAATCGTGGGCGGCGCCATGGACATCTTCAAGGCGAACGACTGCATCGTGGACATCACCCTGAAGGACGTGGAGACCGTCGAACACGAACCGCGGCGCATCGAAGAATGGGTAAAGATCGTCCGCGAGGTCACCGAAGTGTAATCTGGAAGGACGCGCGGAGCCTGTCCCGCTCACAGAGCGGGGTCGCGTCTTATCCATTCCTTGATCCCGGCCACGACAGAGCGCGGCCCTCCAACACGTCACTATGGTTTCAACAGGGCAAAAACTTGTCAGGCTAGGACTTGACATCTGTAGAGGAAGGTGATATTGTCAAATATTATTTGACATTACCAATTTCCTTGGTGGGCGGACACATGCCCAACGCGGTCGGAAAAGCTCTGGAAATCATGAGTATTATCGGCGAGAAGCCGGAGCACCCCATCCTGCTCGGGGCGATAGCCGAACGCCTCGGCTACAACCGGTCAACCTGCGCCTGTGCGCTGAAGACCCTGGTGGAATACGGTTTCATTGACCAGCCCGTTCCGCGCAAGGGATACACCCTGGGCCCCATGCCCTACTACATCGCAAGACAAGGCGGCTACCGAAAAGACATCGTCGCCGTTGCACGGCGCTTCATGGGGGCGCTGGCCAAGCGCACCGGCGAGACGGTGCTTTTGGCTGCGCTGCGCGGCGATCATCGAGTCCTTCTGGAAGTGGTTGAGGGCGATCAGGAGGTTCAGGTTCGCCCGCCCGGCTCTGTTCTCGATGACGTATACCTCACCGCCACCGGTCGCCTATTGCTGGCATACCTGCCCGAAAGGCAACGCCGAACCTTCTTCGAAAAACGCGGCCTGCCCGGACTGACCTGGCCCGAAGCAAACGCGCCCGACAAGCTCGATCAACTTCTCGCCGAAATGCGCCGCGCCGGCTCGATGGTTCTCCATGCAAAAGAGCATGTTCAGGTGGCGTTTCCAATCTTCGAGTCAGGACAAGTCGTCGCCGCGTTGGGCCTACCGGTTCCGACTTTCCGTTTCGCGCCCTCTGTCCAGCCGAGTCTCCTTGCCGCGGCGCGCGCGACCGCCGCCGCCATCGGCGCCGAATTGCCATATCACAGTGCGACCGCAAGATAAAAGGCACATCCCATT
>Ga0272441_10009141_pt1 | contig 15413 bp, 11 predicted proteins | sample SSMProp6N_FD_193582 | JGI IMG/M metagenome (GOLD analysis project Ga0272441, IMG submission 193582) | Marine sediment archaeal communities from Little Sippewissett salt marsh, Falmouth, MA, United States - SSM-Prop-6N | ecosystem: Environmental > Aquatic > Marine > Wetlands > Sediment ... | reverse complement strand
ACGACGGCGGCGTCCACGGTGGACCGGTTGATTGACCAGTTTCCCGCCGACCGGCAGGAACAAATCCGCACGATGCTCTCGACCAGCCTCAAAGCCGTCATCGCGCAGAATCTGCTCCGTCGGAAAGACGGCAAGGGCCGGGTCGCGGCCATCGAGATCATGGTCGTTACCCCCGGCATTCAGAATAACATCCGCGAGCGCAAGACCTTCCAGATTCCATCGCTCATGCAGGTCGGCGCGAAGTCGGGCATGGTTTGCCTTAATGACTCCTTGATGAAACTGGTCCTCGACGACGTCGTTGACGCGCGGGAAGCCCTCGCCAAGTCCGTCGACAAGGAAGACTTAAAGGCCAAACTGAAGGTCGCCGGAATCGAAACCTGACCCCTATCGTCCGGGAGAACGCGAGTATGGAATTCACCGACAAGCCGATCGAGCCCTTCGGCAAGATCCTGCTGGAGATGGCCGTCCCGACCCAGTTGTCCTTCAAGACGCCGTTGGTCTACCGGATGGTGAAGGAGCTGAAAGACGCGCAATGCCTTCCGTGGACCGGCAGCCACCGCGCCGAATTGTGCTTCGACGAGGCCTTGACCAACGCCATGACCCACGGCAACGGACTGGATTCCGCCAAGAAGGTACGCGTTTCGGTCTGCGCCGACGACGAGAAGTGGGGCGCGATATTTCAGGACGAAGGAGCGGGCTTCGGTCCCGAGAATCTCCCCGACCCCTCCGCCGAGGCCTTCCTTTTCGAGGAAGCCGGGCGCGGTATCATGCTGATTCAAAGCTACGTGGACAAGCTTGCTTACAACCCGACGGAGAAGAAGTTGATGATGGTTCGCAAGCGCCAGTCCGAACCGGAGGAAGCCGAAGCCGAAGCGGCCGTCGTGATGGAAGAGGCGCCGGCGACGGAATCCGAGGATTCCGTCGCGGTGTCCGCGGCGGACAGCATCGTGGAAATAACCGTCCTGGCCTCACGCATTGACGGCGACAACGTGGCCGAGGTTCGCGACCGACTGACCGAATCCGTCGAAGACGACTGCCGCACGTGTCTGGATCTCTCGTGCGTGGAGTACGTCTCCAGCGTGGGCCTCGGCACGCTCGTGGCCTTTTACAAAAAGATCCGCTCGCGGAACGGGCATCTGGTCATCGCGGGCATGCAGGCCGCCGTCAGGGATATTCTCGAATCGGCCCACTTGTTGAAGCTTTTCGAGACGGCGCCCGACCGCGATGCCGCCATGGTTCATCTGAAAAAGTTGGGGTGAGTTGATTCCCTCCAAAGACGACGGGAACGATTCGCAAGGCGCCCGAGAAGGGGGGGCTCCGTTGCCGGGTCCAACCGTCCTTCGCGGGCGCCGAGGTGCGCGGTGCGCGCTTGCTCTGCTTGCGGCCGCGGCCCTCGCGCTGCTTTCGCCCGTCCCGGTGCGCGCGCAGGAAGCCGTTGCCCAGCCCCGCACGTTCGTATTCGGTCTGGTGGAAGGCAAGGTGCTCGTTCGCACCGTCCGGCACGCGATCAATCCCGCGGCCACGGCGCCGGACGTGGCCGACGTCGCGGCCGTGGACCATCCCCTGCCGTTCCCGCTTGTTGTGACGCTTTACCACAAGGGGCGCCCGAAGTGGGTGAAGTTTGAATCGGAGCCTACGCTGCGGAAGTCGGCCGAGAAGGCCGCCGAAGAGCTGGCGGCGCTCGCGGCGAGCACGCCCGAGATTCAGGCGCTTTTCTCCGAGGCGATTATCGAGCTTGAAGTGGTCTTGCGCTCCGAGCCCCTCGCCGACGCTCGCGACTTCGTCGTGGACCAGCACCTTGTGCCGGGCATTCACGGCGTTGGGTACATGATGGATCGCGAACGGGTCGTGCTGACGCCGTTACAGCTTCTGCGGCACTGGTACAAGCCCGACTTGCTCACCTCGGCATTCAAGGATCAGGAAAACCGCACGCCACCCGTGGATTTTCTGGCCGACCGCCTCCGCACGGTGAGTTACGTCGAAGTGAGTCCCGGCGGCAAGATCCTCTCGCTCTATCGTGGAAACGTATTGCTGAACCAGCCCGACGCGGACGAAATGACTCTCGCGTTGAGCTACATCGGCCGGTGGCTGATCCGCACCCAGTCCGATCGCGGCGCGTTCTTCGGAACCTTTCACCCGGCCGACGAGAGCGCCATTCCGCTCGAAAGCGACAGGGTCCCGCACCTGCGCGCCGCGGCCGCCCTGATTCGATTCTCTCAGCTTCTTGGCGCCGAGGCGCCGACTGAGGCGGCCGAACGGGCCGTTCGTTACGCGGTCGAGGCGGTTGAGGAAGACGCCGATCGGCGGTACGTGTATGTGCCCGCCGGTCAGGACACGATTCTGGCCAGCGCGCTCCTGTTGACGGCGTTGTGTCAGCGCGCTCAGGCCGCGACGCCTCCCGTCGCGGACGGGCGGATGGTTTCTTTGGGTAAGTTGCTGAGCGAAATGACCGACCGCAACGGCCGTCTCTATGCGCGCATCCCGGGACCCGGCGGGAAAGCTCCCTTTGAGATACGGAGCGAGGTTTACGCCGAAGTGCTTCTCGCCCTTTCGCTGCTCGAACAGATCGCGCCCACGCCGAGCGTCGGCGAGGCGGCCGAACGGATTGTCGCGCTGTTGTCGGAGGATCGGGGAATGCCGCCGTTCCCCGTTGCGCGCACCGGGCAGGCTTTCGCGCAGTACTATGTCGTTCACCCCCTCAAGGAGAATGCGACGCGCGTCATTCGTCTCGCCGGAAAGCTGGCCGAGCGCCAGATCGTCGAAAGCCCCTGGGGCGACTATGACGGAGGCTTCGCGCGGCCGGACCTTGCCCCCGATTGCCTCACGACCGCGGAGCACATGGAAGCCATCGCCGCCGGCTACGAAGTCGCTCGTACACTCGGCCAGCGGCGCGACGACCTCGCCGAGGCCGTGCGCCGCGGCGCATGGTTTCTCGTCAACATGCAGTACCGGCCCGTGAACAGCTTCTACCTGCCGCGTCAGGATGCCGTTCGCGGAGCCGTCAGGACAAGCCCGGAGGATTTGCGCGTTCGGCTCGACGCCAATGCCGTGAGTCTGCAGGCATTGATACGGGCCGCGTCCGTAACGGCGGTGACATTCCCGCAAGCGATTCCGGACAACGACGCGGAAAATAGTCGCAAATCCAATTGACACAGCGGGTAAACGACGATACACTGTACATGGACGGCCCTTGGCCGCCAGGCGAAAGCAGTTTCTCCACGGAGCGAGAAGCATGTCCGGTTTCTCGAACGCGGAAGTCCGGCCTCTTGAGGCGGCGATCCTTTACACCCCCCCGAACCTCCGCGCGGCGCACATAACCCGTCTCCAACGCTTGATTTCCGACCTCGTGCCGGACCGCCTGTACACATTCGACTACGTGTTCAAGGCCGTAACGCGTTTCAAGCCCGGCGCGAACGGCGAGGCCATTCTCCGCGGCCGTACCCTTATTCGCGATCTCTCCTCCATGGCCCGCCGGATTACCAGCGAACGCCCGATCCCCGCCGGGAAGGGGACGTCCCCGGTGGTTCCGATGTCAAGGATCGCCCGCAATGCCCGCGTGTCCGTGTCCACCGTCAGGCGCTGGTCGGCCTTGGGCCTTCCGCTCTGCTACTACCAGATGGAGAACGGCCGGCGGTCTCTGGCCGCTCCCGCCAGAAGCGTTCGGGCGTTCATGGCCCGAAAGGCGAAGCGATCGAGAACGTACGCCGGACGGCTGACCGACGACGAACGCGCCGAAATCCTCGCGCGCGCGAAAGCGTATCGGAAGGACTCGGCCCTCACGCCCGCCATGATTATTCGCCTTCTCGTGGAAGGCACCGGCCGCTCCACGGCCACGATCCGGCGCGTTCTGCGCGCGAACGAATCGCGCCGGCCGCGCGACAAGGACCGCGCCGCGGCGCGCGGACTCGACGAGGCCGAATGGCGCGAACTCATCCGACTCTACACCGAAGGAACGCCGGTCAGGGAACTCGCGAACCGCTACGACAAGAGCGTGCCGGTCGTCTATCGCATTCTGCACGAGGCCCTGCTCGAACGCGCGAAGGCGATGACCATCAAGTACATTCCCAGCCCGGAATTCGGCCGCCCCCGCGCGGAGCGCGTGTGTCTCGGTTCCGACGGCCTGTTCACGTATCCGCCCGAACTGGGCGAAGACGCCATCGAGCCGCCCGAGAACGTTCCGCCTTACCTCCGCGATCTTTATCGGATTCCTCTCCTTGAACGTCACGAAGAGAAATTCCTCTTCCGCAAATACAATTACATCAAATACCGCATGGCGATGCTCCAGGAGCAGATTCGCGAACGGGGGTATCGCACGCGGCTCATGGAGAAATTCACCGAGTGGGCGCGCGCGGCGGCGCAGGTGCGGCGCATCCTTATCCGGTGTAATCTCCGCCTCGTGGTGAGCATCGCGAAGCGGCACACTGGCCCGCTGATGAACCTTTTCGAACTTGTCAGCGAAGGCAACGTGTGCCTGATACGCGCCGTGAAATGCTACGATTACCGCCGGGAAGCTCGGTTCGCCACCTACGCGACGTGGGCCCTGAGCAAACATTTCGCGCGCGTCGTTCCCGAGGAGAATTACCGCCTGTCCGCGTTCGTCACGGGCCGCGACGAAATGCTCTCGGCCGTCGGCGATCCGGCCGCCGACCCGCGCGAGCGGCAGGAATCGCTCTCCCATATCCGCACCGTGCTGGCCCGCGCGTCGTCGCACCTGAGCGACCGCGAGCGCGAGATCGTCGAATCGCACTACGGCACCAATGGGAAACCGCCGAAAACACTCGCCGAGATCGGCCAGGCCTTCGGCCTCACGCGCGAACGAATCCGCCAGATCGAACTCCGGGCGCTCTCCAAGCTGCGGTCGCTTATCCGCCCCGATACCCTCGAAACCGCCACGTAGTATGCTGCCCCGGAAGTAGCTTGCGGAGTTCCAGCGTCACCCTGGAGCGGCAGCGAAGGGTCTTTCGAAGCGCAAGACGCCCGTCATTCCGAAAGATGCTTCGCTTCACTCCGCATGACTCGATCTGGAGTTTTGCAAAGCCATTTCCGGGTCATGGCAGAGGTCATCGCGCTTTCTCGCGTCGCCGCATCTCCGCTAGAACGTCCTCCGCCCGGCACAAGACTCCGCGCTCGATCTTCTCCAGGATCGCCTCGTCCAGCCAGCCGTCCACCGCCGGACGATAACCCGGCACCTCGCGAACGTAGGGACAGTCGGCCGGGAAGACGCCCAAGCGGATTCCCTCCGCTACGGTCAGGCATCGCGGGTTCACCTCGTGCCGCCGCGCGTACACGCGGCAGAGACGGGTCGTCTCGTCAAAGAACTTGCACGGTTTTCGCAGCGTGAAGACATGGTCCTCGACGATCAGCTTTTCGTAACAGCACCGGCCGCAGCGACGGCAGAGCGCTTCGTGTTCGGCTTCGGATCGGGCCGGCATTCTTCGCCTTACCCCTCGAGCGCGGCGGCGATCTTGTCGCGCCAGCGCGCCATCTCGTCTTCGGCGTAGGAACCGGCCTTCCAACGGAAGGAATAGCCGTCGTCGTCATGGCGGGGAATGACGTGAAGGTGCACGTGCGGCACAACCTGTCCCGAGCAGGCCCCGTTCGTCTGATGAATATTGAACCCGTCGGCGCCCGCCGCCTTCACCACCGCCCGCGCCAGCTTGGGCAGCACGGACGCCAGATCGGCCGCTTCGTCGGCCGGCATGTCCGTCAGGCGCTCATAGTGCTTCTTCGGAATCAGCAGCACGTGGCCCGGCCGCACCGGACCGATATCCATGAACGCCAGCTTCGTGTCGTCCTCATAGACTTTTGTGCTGGGGATTTCTCCTCCCACGATCTTGCAGAAGATGCAGTCTGACATCGCGAACCTCCCCGGCCCGTATTTCCCGCCGGAATTCTTCTTGAAACCGCTTACTTGCGGTGCTACGGTAGCATAAGGCACGTGGGAGGATCATGCAAATCGCATGGCACGAAAGGGGTGCAAGGATGATCGACTTCGTTCGATGGGTGGAAAGCGTCGAAAAGCAAGCGGCTGACATTTACGCAAAGGCGGCCGAAAAGTGGCCCGACGACGAGCCGCTCTCCGCCTTTCTCAATAAGCTCCACGAGGACGAGCTCACCCACGCAGATATGATGCAGCGCATCGCCCAACTCATTCAGACCGAGCAGACGCCGACGCGCAGCGATATCAAACTGACCCCGGAGACAAAAGCGCAAGTTGAGGAGCCTCTGCGCGAGATTCTGTCCCGGCTCACCGCCGGAGAGGTAACCCGAAAAGAGCTTTGGGAGGCCGTCGCCCGCATCGAATTCGGCGAATGGAACGACGTTTTCCTCTATGTCGTCGCTCTCTTCAAAGAGCGGTCGCCCGACCTGGAACGCCTCGCGGCCGGCATGCAGGCGCACATCGCGCGGATCGAGCATTTTCTCCACGACCTCCCCGCCGACGAACGGCCCGCATTGGACGTTGCCACCCTGGCGAAGGTCTGGCCGGGCAAGTTCCTCGTCGTCGAGGACAATCCCGTCGTGCGCGAATTCATCGTCAATCTCCTCATGCGGAAAGGCACGGCCTATGCCGCCGCGAACGGAAAAGAAGGTCTGGAACTGACACGCCGCCACTTCTTCAACGTCATCGTTACCGACATCGAGATGCCCGTCATGAACGGTATTCGCTTCTACGAAGAGGCCGTTGCCGAAGACCCGCGCTGGAAGGGGCACTTCCTTTTCATGACATTCAATCTCGCGCCCGACCGCGCGCAATTCCTCAAAGAAGAAAGCGCCCCCTGCGTTCTCAAGCCCTTCGACCCCCGCGAACTCGTCGCCCTTGTCGAGGTCGTCGCCCGAACAAGCGCTGATGCGATGTAGAACGGACTTCGGACGGGGCAAGGCGCCAGGAGTGCGGCAAGAGGGCGGAAAAGGTGAGCGCCTTCCGCGCCGCCGGCGCCGTGTTCGCCACCCGTGTAGAAAGGGCACAAACGGCTTTCGTTCCCGCCGCCTTGACAAGCCCCCTCGCTCTCGGTTGAAATGCTTTGGCGGGCCGCCAGGAAACGGCGGTCGCGTCATCCTGAGCCCTTCGACAGGCTCAGGACAGGCTTCGCGAAGGATCCTTCAGGCCCTGTGCTTTCAGGCGATCAGTCGCGTCGAAAGATTCTTCGCTTCGCTCAGAATGACTTCGTTAGAGAAGCTGCCGAATCGTCAAGTGGAGAGGAAACTTCATGGCCCCCCGAAACGTCGTCGTTGCGCAGTCCGGCGGTCCGACGCCGGTTATCAACAACAGCCTTCGCGGCATCATTGACGCCTGCCGGTCGTTCCCGTCCGATTTCGGAACCGTCTACGGCGGATATCACGGCGTCGAGGGCATTCTGAAGGAAGAACTGATTGACCTTACCGGCCAGTCGGCGCGCGAGATCGAACTTCTGCGGACCACGCCCTCGGCCGGGTCCATCGGAACTTGCCGCTACAAGCTTAAGAAGGGCAACGACGAGGACTTCGCCCGCGTCATCGATGTGTTCAAGGCGCACGACGTGGGCTATCTCTTCTATATCGGCGGCAATGACTCGATGGACACGGCGCACAAGGTCAGCCTGCTCGCCGCCGAGCGGGGATTGGAACTGATCGCGACCGGCGTGCCGAAAACCATTGATAATGACGTGGGCGATTCGGAGTTCAAGCTGATTGACCACACGCCGGGTTACGGTTCCGTGGCGCGGTACTGGGCCTGCGTGGTGCAGAACGCGAACGAGGAGAACGCGGGCTCCTGCCCGGCCGATCCGGTGCTGGTGCTTCAGGCGATGGGCCGCAAGATCGGCTACATCCCCGCCGCCGCGCGCCTGGCCGATCCGAATCGCGAGATGCCGCTTCAGATTTACATGGCCGAGTCCAAGGTGACGATGGCGCAGGTCGCCGACAATGTGAATGACGAACTCAAGCGCTCCGGCCGGTGCATCGTGGTCGTCAGCGAGGGATTCGACGTGGGCGACCTCGGCGCGCGTCGCGACTCGTTCGGGCACGTTCAGTTCAGCGCCAGTGGGACCACGGTCGAGCAGACCATGGTCAACATCTTGAACGAGAAGGGCCTGGCGGCGCGCGGCTCGGCGCGGGGCAATGTGCCGGGCACGGACCAGCGCCACGCCATGATTTATGCGTCGGAGGTGGACCTTGAAGAGGCCTACCAAGTCGGCCGCAAGGCGGTGCTCGTGGCGCTGAACGACGGCAGCGGATTCATGAGCACCCTCCTGCGCGACCCCGGCGATGCCTACAAAGTGCGCTACGACAAGGTGCCGCTTCAGGAGGTTGCGAACTCCGAACGCGCGTTCCCGGAAAACTGGATCGCGCCGAGCCGGTACGACGTGACCGACGAGTTCGTCGCCTACGCCAAGCCGCTCATCGGCGATCGCTGGGTGGACGTGCCGCTGGAGAACGGCATCCAGCGTTTCGCGCGCATCGAGAAGCGGTTCGCGCCGAAGAAGTTGCCGGAATACGTTCCGCAGGCCTATTGATCGTCCGTTCGCGGCGGGGCGGTTTGTTCTGGAAGCCGAATGGTCCTTAGACAACTAAAATGCGGCGCGGAGACCGTTCGGAATCTCGAACGCTCCGTCGCGCTCGAGTGGCTGGAGACGAACGCGGCTGGCGACTTCGCCTGCGGCACGGTCGCGGGACCGGCGACGCGGCGCGAACACGGTCTGTTCGTCCCGCGCGGTCCCGGCGAGATGCCCATGTTGCTGCTGGCCGAACTCGACGCGGTTCTGGAAACCGGCGAGACGTCCGTCGAGTTGTCCTGCCATCAATACGTCGGCGTGCGCCGGCCGGAAGGCTGGCGGCATGGCCTGTCCTTCGAGGCCGCGCCCTTTCCCACGTGGCGGCACGAAACCCCCGCGGGAATACTGACGACGCGTCTCTTCCTGCCCCATGACAGCCGTTGCGTCTGCGTCGTGTGGCGCTTGGAGAGCGACGGTCCGCCGTCGCCGTGCCGCCTTCGCGTCCGGCCCTTGATGGCTTATCGCGAACTGCACGCGCTCACGCACGCGAATCTCGACGCGGACCTTGCGTGGCGGAAGGACGGCAACGCCGTCTCCATCGCTCCCTACGCCGGCTGCCCGCGCATGATCTTTCACGCGCCCGGCGCGCGCGTTCAAGACGCGAGGGACTGGTACTACCGGTTTCACCATCCCTGGGACGTCGAGAACGGACTCGACGGCGACGAGGATCGCTTCTGCTTCTGCGAGTTTTTTTACGAGATCGCTCCCGGAAGGGACGCCGCTTTGACCGCGGGGTTCGAGACGTCGCCGTTTGACGTCGCGGAGGCGGCCCTGCGCGAGACGAAACGCCGCGAAGTATTCGCGCTGCCCGGTCTCGACGCGGACCCGCTCGCCCAAACCCTGGCGCGCGCGGCGGACGCCTTCGTCCGGTGCGACGCGGACGGCGGCGCGGACATCGTGGTTGGATACCCGGGGGGATATCGCGACGACCTTCGCGCCAGGCTGATCGCGCTGCCGGGAATTCTCCTCAGCACGCGCCGGCTGGACGATGCGAAAGATTTTCTGAACGGTGCCCTCTGCGACCTTCTCGCACGTCCGGCCCCCGAGGAACTCGACGACGTTGGCCTGTGGCTGATCCGCGCGGGCGAACAGTACGTGGATCACTCCCGCGACTGGGATTTCCTGCGCGAGACGCTCGCCCCCGCGGCCCGGGAGATCGCCGAGCGCTACATCCGCAACGACTCGGCGACGGGATTCCGGATGACGCCCGATGCGCTTCTGTGTTCGATTGACCCGTCCCGAGCCCTGACGTGGATGGATGCTTGCATTCACGACTGGCCCGCGACGCCGCGGACGGGCAAGCCCGTCGAGGTGAACGCGCTGTGGCATCACACGCTCTGCCTCCTGGCGCGCTGGCTGCGCCGCGGGGACGATACGGCCGCCGTCGAGCGGTTCTCGCGGTTGCGCGACCTGTGCGGGCGTTCCTTCCGACTGCGCTTCTGGCATGCCGGGGAGCGCCGCCTGCGCGACGTCGTGGATTCGCCGGCCGACGGGCCGACGACGGATGCCGTCCGTCCGAATCAAATCATCGCGGTTGCCCTCCCGAGCGACCTGCTCGACCGCGCTCAGGCCGCCGACGTGCTGGCCTTCGTCGAGAAGCGGCTTCTGACGCCCGCCGGCCTTCGCACGCTATCGCTGGAGGATCCGGCGTTCCGCCCGCGCTACGGCGGCGGCGAGATCGAACGCGAAGCCGCCCGCCATCAGGGGTGCGTGGCGCCGTGGCTGTCGGGCGCATACGTGGATGCCGTCTTTCGCGTGAACGGACGGACCTCGCGCGCCTACGCTCGAGCGGAGGCCGCCATCGGGGAACTCCTTCCCGCCCACTTGGGCCAAGCGTGCCTCGGGCACGTGTCGGAGACGTTCGACGGCGGTGCGCCGCATGCCGCGCGAGGCGCTTTCGCCCATGCCCCCGCCCTCGGGGAACTGGTGCGCTCTTACGCCGAAGTCCGCGGGCGCATCTGGTAGACTGCCTCTTCGCTTGACCTCTTTTGTCGCTCTGTTACAATACGGCTTTCGGCTTTCGGGCCGTGAAAATGTTCACAAGATAACCGCGTCGGGCCAAGGACAAGGAGACAGGCATGGCGGCGAAAGTACCGAGCGACATCGAAATCGCTCAGGCGTGCAAGATGAAGCCTATCGTGCAAATCGCTGAGGAACTGAAGCTACAGCCCGAGGAGTACGACCTGCACGGGAAGTACAAGGCGAAGGTCTCTCTGTCAGTACGAGATCGCCTGACCGACCGGCCGCAGGGCAAATACGTCGAGGTCACCGCGATCACACCCACCCCTCTCGGCGAAGGCAAGACCACGACCACCGTCGGTCTCTCGCAGGCGCTCGGCGCCCACCTGAAGAAGAACGTCGTCACGTGCATTCGCCAGCCTTCCATGGGGCCAACGTTCGGCATCAAGGGCGGCGCCGCCGGCGGCGGATACAGCCAGGTCGTTCCGATGGAAGACTTCAACCTGCACCTTACCGGGGACATTCACGCCGTCAGCGCGGCGCACAACCTCCTCGCTGCCGCCCTTGACGCGCGCATGATGCACGAGCGGAACATGAGCGACAAGCGCCTCTTCAAGGCCCTCTTCCCCAAGGATGCGTGGTCGCCGTCGCTCAAGCGCCGCGCCGAGAAGCTCGGCATCACGGCCTCGAAGCCGTCCGACATGACCGCCAAGGAGCGGAAGAAACTTTGCCGCCTCGACATTGACCCCTACAGCATTACGTGGAACCGCGTGGTGGACCTTAATGATCGCGCCATGCGCGAGATCGTCGTCGGTATCGGCGGCAAGCTGAACGGCTATCCGCGGCAGACGGGATTCGACATCAGTGTCGCGTCGGAAGTCATGGCGATCCTGGCGCTGGCGACCAGCGTCGAGGACCTGCGCGAGCGCCTGGGCCGCATCTGCATCGGCACGAACCGCCGGGGCAACGCCGTGACGGCCGAGGACCTGGGCGTGGCGGGCGCGATGACGGTGCTGATGAAGGAAGCCCTGATGCCGACGTTGATGCAGACGCTGGAAGGGACGCCGGCGTTCGTGCATGCGGGTCCGTTCGCCAACATCGCGCACGGCAACAGTTCCATCGTCGCCGACCAGATCGCGCTCAAACTGGGCGATTACGTCGTCACCGAATCCGGTTTTGGCGCGGGTATCGGCATGGAAAAGTTCATGAACATCAAATGCCGCGTCAGCGGGCTTGTGCCGAACTGCGTGGTGCTGGTGGCCACCGTCCGCGCGCTAAAGATGCACGGCGGGCTGGGCAAGGTCGTCGCGGGCAAGCCGCTGCCGAAGGAACTGACCGAGGAGAACCTCGAATACCTCGAGAAGGGCGCCGCGAATATGGTGAAGAACATTGAGAACGCCCGGCTGTTCGGCGTGCCGGTGGTGGTCGCGATCAACTCCTTCACCACCGACACGGACAACGAGATCGAGCTGCTCCGCAAGATCGCCAAGGAAGCGGGCGCGGAAGATGCCGTCCGAAGCGATCACTGGGCGCATGGCGGCAAAGGCGCGGTTCAACTCGCCGAGGCCGTCGTCGCGGCCTGCGAGAAGCCCACGAATTTCAAGTTCCTCTACGACGTCAACGACTCGATCAAGAGCAAGATCGAGACCATTGCGACGAAGATCTACGGCGCGGCGGGAGTGGATTTCCTGCCCGCCGCCGAGGCGAAGATCAAGCTCTACGAGCGCCTCGGCTACGACAAGCTGCCGATCTGCATGGCCAAGACGCACCTCAGCCTCACCCACGATCCCTCCGTGAAAGGCGCCCCGACGGGCTTTCGCGTTCCCGTGCGCGACATCCGCGCATCGGTTGGCGCGGGTTTCCTCTACCCGCTCCTCGGCGACATGCGCACTATGCCCGGCCTGCCCAGCCGTCCCGTCTTCTACGACGTGGACCTCGACATGGAGACCGGGAAAGTCGTGGGATTGTTCTGACAAAAAGCTTCATGCGATGAAACAGCGCCCGGGCGTCCTGCATCTGCCGGACGCCCGGGGCGATTACTCGTCGGCCGAGGGCGGCCGACCTACATCGTCGTGGTTGCGCCCTGTGCATGTAGGTCAGCCGCCCTTGGCTTACAAGGAAACGGGCGCGGGAACCGGCGCGCACTTGCCGCGTCTAAGGGGGGTAGTCCCGTAAAAGGCGGGAATTCCCGGCTGAGGAACTTCTTCGTAAGAAGGGGGAGGATCGTCATGTATCCACCGAAACTTGGAACGGCGACGGTACTAGCGGCGGCGCTGTTTCTTGCGGCGAGTGTCTTGGGTCAAGCGGCTGCGCCTCCTGTCCCCGCGGAAGACGTAACCGCGGTCGCGCGGGGCAATACCGCGTTCGCCCTTGATCTGTACGGCCGGCTCCGCTCGCGGGAGGGGAACCTTTTTCTCTCGCCCTACAGCATCTCCACGGCTTTGGCCATGACGCGAGCGGGAGCGGGCGGGGAGACCGCGTCGCAGATGGACGACGTTCTCCACTTCACGCTCATGCAGGACCGGCTGCATTCCGCCTTTGGCGCTCTGCAAAATGAGGTGCGCGGCGCGGCGGGGGAGAGCTGCGAGATTTCCGTCGCCAATGCCCTGTGGGGCCAGCGCGGGTACGATTTCCGCAAGGGGTTTATCAAGCTCGTGGGGGAAAATTACGGGGGCGGCCTGAGAACGGTGGACTTCATGCGCGACGGCGAGGGAGCGCGGAAAACGATCAACGATTGGGTCGAGAGCGAGACGCGGGAAAAGATCAAGGACCTGATTCAGCCCGGCGTGCTGACGCCGTTGACGCGACTGGTTTTGACAAACGCGATCTATTTCAAGGGCGACTGGGCGTCGCAGTTCGACAAGAGAAACACCCGTGAGGAGAATTTCACGCTCCGTGGTCATGGCCCTGTAAGGAGCGCTGTCGAGCGGATCAAGACGCCGATGATGCACCAGACGGCCGACTTCGGGTACACGGAGACCGACGCCTTTCAGGCGCTCGAAATGCCGTACGCGGGGGACCGGCTGACGATGGTTGTCTTCCTTCCGAAGCAAGAGGAAACGCTTGGCGGATTAGAGCGGACGCTCACGGCCGAAAACCTGTCAGCGTGGTTGAAAATGCTGCGCAAGCAGAAGGTCTTTGTCGCGCTGCCGAAATTCACGATGACCGTCAAGTTCCAGTTGGCCGAGACGCTCAAAGCCATGGGCATGACGGACGCTTTTCGTCTGCCTCCCGCCGATTTCTCCGGCATGATCGAGAGAGCCGAAAAGGAACTTTTCATCAGCCACGTGATTCACAAGGCCTTCGTGGACGTACACGAGGAGGGGACCGAAGCGGCGGCGGCGACGGGGGTGGTGATGGAACTCAAGTCCGCGCCGACGAGGCCGCTCGTCTTCCGCGCCGACCATCCGTTCGTCTTCATCATCCGCGATACGCGGACCGACAGCATCCTCTTCATGGGGCGTGTCATGGACCCGCGGAAGTGAACCCGAATGCGAGAAACGTGTGGGGGGGCATCCACAGGGTTACGCAACGAACCCGCTCAGCAGAATGTCTTTTCCGATCGTCCGCATGGACGGTTCGATCAGGGTGAGGGCATCGGCCATTATCGGGATCCCCGCGCCGCCCACCGGGGAGGCCGCGTTTCTGCCGCCGCCGATCTTCGGCGCGATGAATACGCGGACCTCATCCACCATGCGCCGGTCGAAAAAACTGCCGAGCACTTCCGCGCCGCCCTCGATGAGAACATTCGTGAACTGACGGGCGCCGAGTTCCCGAAGCAATGCCTCGACATCCACGCCTTCCTCTGTTGTCGGAAGGCGCAGAATCTCACATCCCGCATTGCGGAGTCCTTCCGCGGCAGCGGCATCGGCTGACGCGCCGCAGGCGACGATAACCGGCGCTTCCAACGACGTCTTGACGAGACGGCCTTGTGGGGAAAGCCTCGCCTCGCTGTCTAGAACGATCCGAGCCGGGTTCCGCCCGCCGGGTGTCCGGCAGGTCAAGAGGGGATCGTCGGCGTCGGCCGTGCCGCGTCCGATCAGCACGGCGTCCACCTCGCCGCGCCACTGGTGGACAAGCCGGCGTGACGCCTCGCACGATATCCACCTGGAATCGCCGCTCGCCGAGGCGATCTTGCCGTCGGCCGTCATGGCCCACTTCGCGATTGTCCACGGCATCGCGCGCGTCTTCAGTTTCATGAACGGCGCGATCAGGCGCTCGCACTCGGCCCGCAGGACGCCTTCGGTTACCTCGATGCCGGCGGAGCGAAGCGTTTCCAGGGCGGGCGGCTGGGTCGTGTCCACGGTCCCGACGACGACCCGGGCGAGTCCGGCAGCCGCGACGGCGTCGGTGCATGGCGGGGTTTTTTTGTTGCGGCCGCTGCAGGGCGAAAGCGTCACGTAAAGCGTCGCGCCGCGACACGCTTCGCCGGCGGCTGTCATCGCATTGATTTCCGCGTGAGGGCCGCCGAATTTTTCGTGAAAACCCTCGCCGATGACGCGCCCGTCCTTCACGATCACGGCGCCCACCATGGGGTTCGGCTCGACCCGGCCGCGCCCTCCGACGGCCAGTTCCAGCGCCCGCTGCATCCACCGCTCGTCCCGGGCCTTCATTTGCTCCATGGAGATGGTCCTTTCTCTTTTCTGGCGCATTATCGGAAGGGCGCGCGCCGGCGTCAAGAGTGATGGCGAATTTCGTTGCAGTTTCACGCGGAGACGGTCTTTCGTGAATTTCGTGGTTTATTCTGGAGGCCTTCCGGAAGGCCGGCTTTGGCCCGACCATGAGGCTATCATCAATTCTGACTTGGAGATACGCGCGCAAGGCAAAGGGAGGGCGGAAGCCGCGAAAAATGCTCCGGAAAAAATCTCGCTTTTTTACCATAAGAAGACGCTTCTGCATCGTCCAACTATAATAGAATGCCAA
>Ga0272441_10009140_pt1 | contig 15415 bp, 12 predicted proteins | sample SSMProp6N_FD_193582 | JGI IMG/M metagenome (GOLD analysis project Ga0272441, IMG submission 193582) | Marine sediment archaeal communities from Little Sippewissett salt marsh, Falmouth, MA, United States - SSM-Prop-6N | ecosystem: Environmental > Aquatic > Marine > Wetlands > Sediment ... | reverse complement strand
AATGCCGTCGGGGGGGCCCGCGCCGGCCGGGGTTCCCGGGGGGGAACGGCCGTAACGCCGGGCCCCGCGGCACTAGGCTCTGTCTGATAATCCGTATGGCGGAACCAGCCCGGTCGCGTTCGGCGCGATAGAAACGTCTGGCGCGCCAAGAGGGAAGCCTGGCTGTTCCAAAAAGGCAGTTGTCACATACAGCCTAATAGGGGAATCCCCGTTGGCTTACGAAACCGTTGTCGGCCTCGAGGTCCACGTCCAGTCCTCGACCCGGTCCAAGATGTTCTGCTCGTGCGCGAACGAGTTCGGCGCCGAGCCCAACACCAACACCTGCCCGGTCTGCCTGGGGCTGCCGGGCGTCCTGCCCGTGGTGAACCGCGAGGCCGTCGAGCGCGCGATGCGGGCGTCCCTCGCCCTCGGCTGCGAGGTCCGTCCCCGCACGAAGTTCGACCGCAAGAGCTACTGGTACCCCGACCTCCCGAAGAACTACCAGATCTCGCAGTACGACGAGCCCATCGGCCGGGGTGGCCGCGTCGAGTACGAACTGGATGGGGTCACGCGCTCGGTCCGCATCACGCGGCTCCACATGGAGGAGGACGCGGGCAAGCTCGTGCACTCCCCCGACGGGCGCTCGAGCATGGTCGATCTCAACCGCACCGGCGTCCCGCTCATGGAGATCGTCACCGAGCCCGACATCAGGTCGGGCGCCGAGGCGCGCGCGTTTCTCGAGGAGCTGCGCCGGATACTCCGCTACGTCGGCGTGTCCGAGTGCAACATGGAGAAGGGCTCCATGCGCTGCGAGCCGAACATCTCCGTTCGGGTCGCGGGCACCGAAGCGCTCGGCACGAAGACCGAGGTCAAGAACCTGAACTCCTTCCGCGCGGTCGAGCAGGCGGTCGAGTACGAGGCGCGCCGGCACGCGGCCCTGATCGACTCGGGCGGCAAGGTCCGCCAGGAGACGATGCTCTGGGACGCCGAGCGCACGGAGACGCGCGCCATGCGCTCGAAGGAGGAGGCGCACGACTATAGGTATTTCCCCGAGCCCGACCTCCCGCCGATCGAGATATCGGACGAGTGGCTCGCGCGCGTGCGGGAGTCGGTGGGCGAGCTCCCCTCGTCCCGACGCCACAGGTACGCCCAGCAGCACGGCCTGAGCGAATATGATATCCGCGTCATCGCCGCGGAGAAGCCGGTCTCGGACTACTTCGACCGTGTCGTGGCGGCGGGGGCGGCCCCCAAGCCGGCGGCGAACTGGGTCACGCAGGACGTCCTCCGCGCGATGGGCGAGCGCCACGTCGGCATCGCCGAGGTGGGCGTGGGGCCCGAGGCCCTGGCCGAACTCGTGAAGCTGATAGACGAGCGCGTCATCGACCAGTCGATAGCGCGCGACAAGGTCTTCCCTAAGATGGCGGAGACGGGCAGGGGCGCGCGCGAGGTCGTCGAGGCCGAGGGCCTCGCGATGGTCTCGGACGAAAGCGAGCTCGAGTCGGTGGCGCGGAAGGTCGTCGACGAGAACCCCAAGCCCCTTGCCGACGTGGCGAAGAACCCCCGCGCGGCGATGAGGTACATCGGCCTCGTCCGCAGGGCCACGGGCGGCCGCGCCGACGCGAAGGCCGTGAAGGCCATCGTCGCGAAGATCGTCAGGGAGAAGACCGGCGTCGACATCGACGCCTGATTGCGCGAACTCAACCGCAAGAGGAGCAGCCAGTGCCAAGACCCATGACAGCCGCAGAGAAGATCCTCGCCTCGCACGCCGACCGCGACGAGGTGCATCCCGGGCAGATCCTCGAGGCCTGCGTCGACCTCGCGCTCGGGAACGACATCACCGCGCCCATCGCGATTCACGCCTTCAAGGGGGAGCTCGGCGGCGGCAAGGTCTTCGACCCCGAGAAGGTGGTTCTCGTCCCCGACCACTTCACGCCGAACAAGGACATCAAGTCCGCCGAGCAGGCGAAGGTCCTGCGAGAGTTCGCGCGCGAGCAGAAGCTCCTCCACTACTTCGAGATCGGGGAGATGGGAGTCGAGCACGCCCTTCTGCCGGAGCTCGGGCTCGTGGGCCCCGGCGACCTCGTGATCGGCGCGGACTCGCACACGTGCACCTACGGAGGCCTGGGCGCCTTCTCGACGGGCGTCGGCTCGACGGACCTCGCCGCTGTCATGGCGACCGGGCGCCTCTGGTTCCGAGTGCCCGAGACCTTCAAGGTGACGGTCACGGGGACCTACTCGCGATGGGTCGGCGCGAAGGACCTGGTGCTCGATCTGATTGGCAGGATCGGCGTCGACGGCGCGCGCTACATGGCGCTCGAGTTCCACGGGCCCGCGGCCGAGGCGCTCTCTGTCGAGGGCCGGCTCACGGTTGCCAACATGGCCATCGAGGCGGGCGGCAAGACCGGTATCTTCCCCGCGGACGAGAAGGCCATGGAATACCTCTCCATCCGAACGGGGCGGAAGTTCGACCCCGTGCTCCCGGACGAGGGGGCCGAGTACGCGAACGCAATCGAGATCGACGTCTCGGGGCTCGTCCCCACGGTGGCGAAGCCGCACCTGCCCTCGAACGTCGCGCCCGCCGCCGAGTGCGCGGACATCAAGATCGACCAGGTCGTCATAGGCTCGTGCACGAACGGACGCATCGAGGACCTGCGCGTCGCGGCCGAGGTGCTGAAGGGCCACAAGGCCGCCAAGCACGTGCGGCTGATAGTCATACCCGCGACGCAGGCCGTCTACAGGATGGCGATGCGCGAGGGGCTGACCGAGACCTTCCTCGACGCGGGCGCGGCGGTCTCTACGCCGACATGCGGGCCGTGCCTGGGGGGGCACATGGGCTGCCTCGCTGGGGGCGAGCGCGCGGTCGCGACGACCAACCGCAACTTCGTCGGTCGCATGGGGAGCCCCGAGAGCGAGGTCTATCTCGCCTCGCCCGCCGTCGCAGCGGCGTCGGCAATCGCGGGCCACATCGCGACCCCCGATCAGATCGCCGCCTCATAGCGCGTATCTGTGGCGGGTGCGAGCTCGGCGCACGCCGGCCTTTGACCCGGGCCGGGGGCCCTGATAGTCTCCGCCCCGGAGGGGGGAGGCCGCGATGCTCGGTCCCGTCGAGGGCGTGCCGCTCTTCGCGCGCCGGACTCGGGCAGAGGTCACTCTCTCATCTTGCGACGGCAGTGCCCCGCATATCCCGCATCCGGCGACGCTCGACGGGCTCCGCGCCTCTGCGCGGGAGATGGCCGGCATCGACTTCCCGCGCGCGAAGGTCGCCGCGCTTCTGGAGGACTACTCCAGAGATCTGGAGGCGCCCCTTCCAGCCCTCTCCAACGCCGCGCGCATCGGCGAGGCGGGATCGCTCGTCGTAACGACGGGCCAGCAGCCGGTCGCCTTCGGCGGCTCGATGTACGTCCTATACAAGGCCGCCACCGCCGTCCGGCTCGCGGCCGAGGCCGAGGCGGCGCTCGGGGTGCCGGTGGTGCCGGTCTTCTGGAACGCCTCGGAGGACCACGACCTCGACGAGATATCCCGAGCCGCGGCGCCGGGGCGAGGGGGGGAGACGCTTCGCTACCGCGCCGACCTCTCCGCGTGGCGCGGGCGCGGGGCGTCCGCGATAGGCCCCGACGACGGCTGGCGGACGTCGGCCCGCACGTGGGCGGCGTCAGTCTCGGATAAGATGGCCGCCTTCGCGCCCCGCGAGGGCGAGGGCTGGGCGCGCTGGTCCTCGCGATTGCTGCTGGACGCCTTCGGGTCAGAGGGGCTTGTGATAATAGAGCCGCGGCTGCTCCGGGGGCTATCGGGAGCGCTCTATGCCGGGGCCGTCCGCGGGCGCGGCGAGATAGCGCGACTGATATCGCTTAGCTGCGACGAGCGCGCTGGCGAGGCCGGCGCGCGGCAGTTCGACCCTCTCGGCGGCCCGCCGCTCTTCATGGACGAGGGTGGCAGACGGCGCCGCGTTGTCGAATCGGCCGGCCGCCTCGCGCCCAAGGGGACGGACGTGACATACTCCCCCGACGAGCTCGCGGCGCTCGCGGAGGCGGAGCCCAAACGCTTCTCGTCGCACGCGGCGCTCAGGCCCGTCTTACAGAACGCGATCCTGCCGGTGGTCGCGGCGGTGCTGGGCCCCGGCGAGATCGCCTACCACGAGGAGCTATTCAGGTTCCACGCGTCGCCGACCGGTGCGCGCAGGCGCATGCCCGTCATGTGGCCGCGCCTCTCCGCGACCGTCATCGACGACCGAGCCGCCTCGACGATGGCGCGGTTCGGCCTCTCGGCCGCCGATGTCTTCCTCGCGGACGATGACCTCGTCCGGCGCTTCACCCCAGAAGGCCGGCTCGCCCGCCGAATCCGGGATGCCGGGCGCGGCGCGGCGGATGCCCTCCGGGCCCTCGGGGAGGAGGCCACCGCCCTCGACGCGACGCTCGCGAAGCCCCTCGCCAAGACGCTCGGGGGCGTCGAGCGGGCCTTCGAGACGTTCGCCTCGAAGACCGGCGCGGCCGAGGCGCGCGCGCGTGACTTCGCCCCCGAGAAGCTCCGCCGCCTCGCCGCATGGGCCAGCCCGGGGGGGCGGCCGCAGGAGCGCGTCTTCTCGTGGGCATGGGCAGTTGCGCGCTTCGGGGGCTCTTTCGCGTCACGACTCGTTGAAGAACTTGACGTGACCGCAAGACGGCATCAGATTCTCCTCGCCGAAGGGGAGGGGGAACGCGGTGGGGATTGACGTCCTCGCGATCGGGCCGCACCCAGACGATGTAGAGATGACCTCGGCGGGCCTGCTCGTCAAGATGAAGGCGCGCGGCTACTCCACGGGCATCGTCCACCTCACCTGCGGCGAGCTCGGGAGCCGCGGCACCCCCGAGGAGCGCGAGCGCGAGGCGGCGGAGGCCGCGCGAATCATCGGCGTCGACCACATGGAGATGCTCGGCACGGAGAAGGGCTTCGCCGACGGCGCAGTGCGCGTTTCCGAGGAGACGAAGCGCTCCCTCGCCGAGGTCGTCCGGCGCCTGAGGCCCCGCCTCGTAGTCGCCCCCTATCCGCGCGATCCGCACCCCGATCACGCGAACGCGGGTCTGGTGGCCGCGCAGGCGGTCCACTTCGCGGAGCTCAAGAATTTCGATATCGAGGGCGAGCCGCACTACTCGGGTCAGCTCGTATACGCGATGTACCGCACCGTCTTCGAGCCGGCCTTCGTGGTCGACGTGACCGACGAGTTCGAGACGAAGAAGCGCGCGGTCCTCGCCTACCACTCGCAGGTGGGCCCGACGAAGGAGGGCGAGAAGGAGTCGCGCCTCTCGAGCCCCGAGTTCCTGCGGGGCTGGGAGGCCAGGCACGTCTTCTACGGCAACATGATCGGCAGGCGCTACGGGGAGCCCTACTTCTCCGAGTACGTGATCCCGCTCGCCGATCCGGTCGCCGCCTTCGACGTCCCGCAGCAGAGGCGCCTCGCCGCGAGGACGCTCGCGCCGGGAGGTTGACGTGGCATCGTGCATGAAGATCGGCATCGCCTGCTACCCGACCTTCGGCGGGAGCGGCGTCGTGGCCACCGAACTCGGTCTCGAGCTCGCCGCGCGCGGGCACGACGTCCACTTCGTGAGCTACGACCCGCCCGCGCGATACCGGTGCGCGCCCGGGAAGGTCACGTTCCACGCGGTGGAGACGCCGTCGTATCCGCTCTTCAAATACCCGCCGTATCTCCTCTCCATGGCGAGCACGATGGCGGACGTGGCGGAGAACGAACACCTCGACCTCCTGCACGCCCACTACGCGATCCCGCACACGATCTCCGCCTGCATCGCGCGCGAGATCGTCGGCCGGCCCGGGATGCCGATCGTGACGACGCTCCACGGCACGGACATCACGATAGTCGGCCGGCGGAGGGAGTACTCCCGCGTGGTCCAGTTCGCGCTCGCGACGTCATCCGGCGTGACGGCGGTCAGCCGCTCGCTCGCCACGGAGACCCGCGAGGCGTTCGGGTTCGAAGACGAGATCGAGGTGATCCCCAACTTCGTCGACGCCGACCGCTACAGGCCCGGCTGCGGCCCGGAGGCGCGCGCGCGCCTGGCCTCGCCCGGCGAGAAGATCCTCTTCCACGTGTCGAACTTCCGGCCCGTGAAGAACGTGCCCGACATCATACGGGTGTTCGCGCGGGTCGCGGCCGAACTCCCCGCGCGCCTCGTCCTCGTGGGCGACGGGCCCGACGCCGCCGCCTGTCGCGAGCTCGGCAAGGAGCTCGGCGTCGAGGAACGCGTCCGCTTCATGGGGGAGACGCCGGACGTCGCGCCGCTTCTGGCCTGCGCGGACCTCTTCCTCCTGCCCTCGTCGCACGAGTCCTTCGGGCTGGGGGCCCTGGAGGCGATGGCCTGCGGCGTCCCCGTCATCGCCACGGAGGTCGGCGGCCTCCCGGAGGTCGTGGACGATGGAGCTACGGGCAGGCTCTTCGCGCCCGGCGACGTCGAGGCCATGTCGCAAGCGGCGGTCGCTATCCTCTCCGACGGCCCCGGCGCCGAGCGGATGCGCGCCGCCTCCCGCGCGAGGGCGCTCGACATGTTCTCGACGGCCAAGGTCGTGCCGATGTACGAGGGCTACTACGAGAAGGTTATTGGCAGGACCAATGGGTGAAGGCGGGCCCGCGACGCGCATCAGAGATGCCACCTCCAGCAATCCTCAGAAGGATTGGATGGATGAGGTCGAATGGACGCGTCGGTATCCGTCGCGTGACCGCGTGCGCGCGGAGACCAGGGCCATGGTCGACGCGTTCCGGGAGGTGCTTCTTGCTCGGATGCCCTCGGGGGAGATCGCCGGGCTCTACTTCAAGGGCTCGGCGCACAAGTCGTGGGATTCCATCATTGACTATGTGCCCGAGACGAGCGATGTGGATATCCACATTCTCTTTGAAACCGACGACGCCGCGTCCAGGCTGCTTGGGTTGCCGGACCAGGCCTTCGCCGTCTGCAGGGATGTCGAGACGGCCTTCGGTGCGAAGATCGAACGCCCGGTGCACCTGCCTAGACCGCAGCTTGTCATACTCAACGATCTCTTGAGAGACCAGGACTACTGTCCCTCGCCACGGGAAACCGTGGAGGTCATCCACGGGCGCGAGTATCCGGAGGCGTCTCCCGAGCAGGTAGCCCGGATGTCGGCGGCCGACAGGAGAGGGCTGACGAGGGAGCACGAGTTCCTGGCCCGGTTCCCGATGCACGTCGTCGACAAGCCCGGGATGCTCATCCGGGACATGCTTCGCCAGCTCTCTTGGCGCGTGAGCCCCACGGGTCCGAGGGCGCTGACCACCTTGGGCGTCGATCCGCTCGAGGCGTGGTCCGGCAACAGGACGCGCGTTGTCGAGGCGCTCCTTGCCTTGGGGAAGAATGACCTGGCCGCCGCCTATTTGCGTTTCTATGTCAGGTCGTGGGACTACTTCCTGTCCGGCTATGTCGATTCCGACGCGGGACGCGAGGCGGCCTCAGCGGGATACGCCGTCATCAAGCTCGGCGGCGAGATAGCCAGTTCGATTGACAAGCCTATCTGATCCCGTGCTCGCGCTTGTATTCCGCCCAGTTCCGCTTGAGATCGACGAACGAGTCGAAGTCGGGCCGGAGGAGGAAGGGATTCGTCGCCTTCTCGTGGCCGACGGTCGAGGAGGGTTCGGTACCGTAGTCGTGGCCGGGCCAGACCTCGGTCTCGTCGGGGAGCTTCCCTATCACCTCGTGAAGGCTCGCGTATTCCGCGCGCGCGTCGGCCCCGAAGCCCGTGCCGCCGACCTTCCCGACGAAGAGCGTGTCGCCCGACATGAGCCGGCCGTCCCAGAGGACGCATATCGAGTCAGGCGTGTGGCCGGGGGTGGCCAGGATCTCGAACTCGGTATCGCCGACCTTGAACCTCTCGCCGCCCGTCACCGCGATGTCCTTTTGCGTCCCGGCGGCCTCGTGCGCGATGATCTCGGCGCCGGTAGCGGCCCTCAGCTCGGCGTTGCCCGCGGTATGGTCGTGGTGGCCGTGCGTGTTGACGATGTACCTGATCGTGACGCCGGCCTCCCTCGCCGCCCCCAGGACGCGCGAGGGCGCGACCGGGTCCACCGCCGCCGCCTCGCCGCCGTTACCGAAGAGATACGCGAAGTTCCTGTCGCCGCCCGCCCTGATCTGCCTGAATACCTCTCGCCCCCCCCGCCATCGCGCCCCGGGCGTCCCGCCCGCCTTGTGCCCCACGATTATCATCCTCGGCGAGGAGTCCGTGCACGCCGAGCCGTCGAAGTCGCCGTGGACCGAGTCGATCTCGAGGCCCGCGCCCCCCAACAGCGCCGCCATCTCGCCCGGCTCGTAGAGTCGCACTGATTCAGTATACTCACGCGGCTTGCAGTCATCGGTTCCCGAGATCTCGACGCGCTTGAGAACGCGGCGCGGCGTGCCCTCGATGGAGCGCGTCTCCTTGATGGTCCTGCCGTTCACCTCGCGCAGGGACTCGGGGACGAGCGACGAGCGTACCCGCGCGGGGTTCAGGTAGTCCACCAGGAACCGCCCGCCCGTGGCGAGGAGCCGCGCGATCTCGGAGGCCGTGGCGGCGTTGCCTTCGTCGTCGAAGTAGCCGATCGTCGTGAAGAACGTGACCACCGCGTCGAAGGGGCCCGCGTGGGGGACGCCGCGCATGTCGCACCGCGCAACGGGGCCGCGCGGGCATGCGAGCGCCAGGAGCTCGCGAGAGAGGTCGACGCCGACGCAGGCGATTCCCGAAGCGCGGAGCGCCGCGACGTGGTGGCCGGCGCCACAGCAGAGGTCGAGGACGCGCATTCCTGTGCCTAGGCCGAGGGCCTCCGCCGCGAAGGCCGCCTCGCGCGCGGCCGCATCGCCATCGCGGCGTGCGTAGACGTCGAGATAGCACGCCCTGAAGGCGAGCTCGAACCACTCCGGCCCGCAAGTATCGTTCCGGCGACTGGACACGCGGCGCTCCAAGCAAGCCCGACTGACCCGCCCATCGTATTGGCCACTGACTTCGGCGCAAGCGCTCCCCCCACCCCGACGTAGCCGAAGGCTATGGCCCGGGCCGCTCGCGCGTCTGCCGGCGGACGCCATCCGCGTCATCTCCATTCTTGTGATGCACCTGCGCGGACGGACTGTTCAAGCGGGCCGATCCGTCTCCCTGAGCGGGCACGTATTATTCCGTGGCCCACACGTTGCATGGCGCCCTCAGCACCGTGGGAGACACGGACGCCCGGCGAGTCCGGCGGAGGGGCGATGGAATTCTCAAGGCGCGCGCTTGAGCTGGACGTCGAGGCGGAGGCGGGGCGCATCTCGGCGTTCATCGAGGAGCAGGTCCTCAGGTTCTACAGGCGGAAGGGCGCGGTCGTGGGCCTGAGCGGCGGGGTCGACTCGGCGCTGGTGGCGGCGCTCTGCGTGAGGGCCTTCGGCCCCGAGCGAGTACTAGGGGTGATACTGCCCGAGCGGGAGTCGAGCCCGGTGAGCGAGCCGTTCGCGCGCGAGCAGGCCGAGGCCCTAGGCATCGCGTGCGAGAGGGTCGACCTCACCCCCATCCTCACGGCGCTCGGCGTCTACGAGACGAAGGAGCGTGTGATCCGTCGCCTCTGCCCGGACTTCGAGCCGGACACGGACGTCACGAAGATATCCCTGCCGGGCGGGATCCTGGAGCGCGAGGGCCTGAACGTCTTCACGCTCACGGTCGAGAAGCCCGGCGGCGCGAAGCTCACGCGGCGCCTCGGGGCCGAGGACTTCCGCGAGATCTCCGCCTCGCAGAACATGAAGCAGAGGAGCCGGATGACACAGCTCTACCGGTTCGCGGAGTCGCGCCATTACGTCGTGGCGGGCACGACCAACCGGGCGGAGCTCGAGCAGGGCTACTTCGTGAAGTACGGGGACGGCGGCGTGGACATCGAGCCCGTGGCGCATCTCTACAAGACGCAGGTCTTCGCCCTCGCGAGGCATCTGGGCGTCGTCGAAAACATCCTCGAGCGCGAGCCGTCGCCGGACACGTGGTCGGCGGGTGTCGGCGACGTCGAGTTCTACTTCCGGATGCCCTTCGAGGTCCTGGACATGCTGCTCTACGCCGTCGACCACAGGGCCGCGTCCGCCGATGTCGCCCGGGAACTGAAACTCAAGGATGAGCAGGTCGCCCGCGCGCTCAGGGACATCGCCTCGAAGAGGAAGTCAACGTGGCATCTGAGGAGTCTGCCGCCGAGCCTGCCGCTCTAGGGGCGGACGCGCGAAGACGCGCGGCGCTGGAGGGAGTCGTTATAGCGATGAGAGAGACACTCAGGCATTTCGTCCTCGAGAACTTCATGTTCGGCGCCGCGCCGGACAAGCTCGACGAGGACGCGTCCTTCCTTGACACGGGGATAATCGACTCGACGGGCGTGATGGAGCTCGTGGGCTTCCTCGAGGACCGCTTCGGCATAACGGTCGAGGATACCGAGCTGACGCCCGAGAACCTCGACTCGATCAGCCGGCTGTGCGCCTACCTGAGGACGAAGGGCGTCGGCGGGGGCGGGGAGACGCAGGTGCGCCGTGCAAGTTGACGACTTCCTCGCCTCGAGCGCCGAGCGCTCCGGCGCGAAGACCGCCGTGATCGCGGGCGAACGGCGGATGACCTACGCCGAGCTCGACGAGAGGGCGAACCGCCTGGCGCACCTCCTGAGGGACTACGGCGTCGCCCCCGGCGACAGGGTCGCCGTCCTCCTGGAGAACAGCCTCGAGTCGACAGTCTCGGTCTTCGGCATACTGAGGGCGGGGGCCGCGTTTGTGGTGATCAACCCGACCACGAAACCGGACAAGCTCGTATTCATGCTGAACGACTGCGCCGCCGCCGCGCTCCTGGTCGACGCGAAATTCGCGGAGGCGATGGAGGCGGCATCACGTGAAGTCCCGAGCCTGAAGGTCGTCGGGGCCTGGGGCGGCGCCTCTCCCGATGCGGCCGGAGACCGGTGCGATCTCGACCGCGAACTCGTCGGTTTCCCCTCGGCCCCCCCCCGATGTCGATGCATCGACATGGACCTCGCCGGGATCATCTACACCTCGGGCTCCACGGGCCGGCCCAAGGGCGTGACGGTCACGCACCTGAACGTGTGCTCTGCCGCGACCTCCATCACGCAGTACCTCGAGATGACGGCCGAGGACGTGGTCATCAACTGCCTGCCGCTCTCGTTCGACTACGGTCTATACCAGCTCCTCATGTCCGTCGAGACCGGCGGGACGCTCGTCCTCGAGAGGTCGTTCGCCTACCCCTACCGGATCGTCGAACTCATTCAAGCGGAGGGCGTCACCGGCTTCCCCGGTGTGCCGACCATCTTCGCGATGCTGCTTCAGATGAAGGGGCTGGATGCGGGGGCCTTCGACGGCGTGCGCTTCGTGACGAACACGGCCGCGGCGCTACCGGCGGCGCACATCCTGAGGCTGCGGGAGCTCTTCCGGAACGCGCGCATCTACTCGATGTACGGCGTGAGCGAGTGCAAGCGCGTCTCGTATCTGCCACCGGAGGAACTCGACCGGAGGCCCACCTCGGTGGGGCGCGGGATGCCGAACGAGCAGGTCCTCGTAGTGGACGAACGCGGTCGCGAGGTGGAGGCGGGCGTCGTGGGGGAACTCGTCGTCCGCGGCTCGAACGTGATGAGGGGCTATTGGAACCGCCCCGAGGAGACGGCTCGGGCCCTCCGCCCGGGGCGATACCCGTGGGAGCGCGTCCTTTATACGGGCGACCTCTTCATGAAGGACGAGGACGGATATCTCTATTTCGTCGCGCGCAAGGACGACATCATCAAGAGCCGCGGCGAGAAGGTCAGCCCCCGTGAGGTGGAGGGCGTGATCTACGAGCTGCCCGAGGTCCGCGAGGTCGCGGTCGTGGGCGTTCCGGACGAGGTGCTCGGCCAGGCCATCAAGGCGTTCGTCGTCCCGGCGGACGGCCGTTCGCCCTCGGCCCGCGACATCATCGCCCACTGCGCGGGGCGACTGGAGAGCTTCATGGTCCCCAGGCACGTCGAGTTCCGCTCGGAGCTCCCCAAGACCTCGACCGGCAAGATCAGGCACGGCCCCCTGCGCGCCGAACACGGTTCGGCCGCCGGCAATACTGCGGAGGCTTCCCCATGAGACGATGCACACGTTGCGTGCTGCCTGCGACGTTCCCCGGGATCACGTTCGATTCGAAAGGTATATGCAACTTCTGCCGCGATCAGGCGCCCCCTCGCGACGAGGCCGAGAGGAAGGCGCGGGCCCGGTCGCGCTTCGAGAGGCTGGCCGGGCGCGTGCGCCGCCTGCCGGGCATCCAGTGTCTCATGGCGTACAGCGGCGGCAAGGACAGCACCTATACGCTGATGATTCTCAGGCGCGTCTACGGCCTGCGCGTGCTCGCGGTGACGATGGACAACGGCTTCCTGAGTCCGCAGGCCCTGGCCAACGCGCGCCGCGTGGTGGAGGCGCTTGACGCGGACCAGATCACCGTCAAGCCGCGCATGGGCCTCCTCAGGCGCATATTCGCCGCGTGCGCCTTCGGGAACCCGTTCCCCGCGAAGGCGTTGGAGCGCGCGAGTTCGATATGCAACGCGTGCATGGGTATCGTGAAGAGCGTGGCGCTTCGGATCGCCCTCGAGCGGCGAATACCCATCACGGCCTGGGGCTGGTCGCCGGGACAGGCGCCCGTGAAAGCGTCGGCCGTCAGGCTGAGCGCGGCCATGGTCGCGAGGATGCAAGCGATGCGCGCCGCGCCGCTGATCGAGATCGCGGGCGAGGATCTCAGGGCCTATCTGCCCGACGCGCGTTCCCCGTCTCTTGACGACGGGTTTCTCCCCTACGCGGCCAACCCGCTCGCATTTCTCGATTACGACGAGCGCAGGATCGTCTCCGAGATCGAGCCCCTCGGCTGGCGACCGCCCGAGGACACCGACGGCAACTCCACGAACTGCCTGCTCAATTGCTACGCCAACCGAATCCACCTGCGAAGGTACGGCTTCCACCCGTACGTGTTCGAGATCGCGGGGCTGGTCAGGAGAGGGCTCATGGACCGCGGCGAGGGGCTCGCGAAGCTCTCCGACCTCGGGAGCCGAGGGGCCGCCGAGGCCGTCGCGAGGCGCCTGCATCTGGAGATCACGTTCTGAACCACCCCTATCTGAATGGCGGGGTCGAGACATCGAAGGTCAGCGCGGGGCGCGCCCATGACCGACGCGGGCCGGAGGACGGCGGTCGTGCGAATATCCCATGAGGAAGCCTTCTTCTTCGACTCGGGCGCGGGGCGGCCCGCCGAGCGGCTGTTTGGCGTCCTTCACCGGCCGCCCGAGGGGCGCCGGAGAGGAACCGGCTGGCTCATCTGCGATCCCTTCGGCACGGAGCGGACCCATTCCCAGAGGTTGATGGTCGAGTTCGCGCGCGCCCTCGCGCGCGAGGGGAACGACGTCTTGCGCTTCGACTACCGGGGGCGGGGCGACAGCTCGGGGCCGCCCGGGGATTTTACGCTCTCCGACCACGTCCCGGACGCGGTCGCCGCGGCTGCCGAACTCGAGCACAGGGCCGGCGTCACGTGCTCGGGGATGCTGGGCCTGAGGCTGGGTGCGGCGGTGGCGGCGCGGGCGGCGAGGGCTTCGGGCCGCGAGCCTCTCATGGTCATGTGGGAGCCGGTGGCCGACGGGGGGAGGTATCGCGACGAACTCCTCCGCCTGGCGATGGCAGGGGAGCTTGTCGTCTCGGGCGCCGCCCCACGGTCGCGCGGAGACCTGGAGGCCGCTCTCCGGAAGGACGAGGCCGTCATCGTCGACGGCCACCCGCTCACGCGCGCGATGTTCGCCTCGCTCGCCGGGGTCGACCTCGCCGCCGAGGGTCGGCCGACGCGGGCGCCCGTCCTCGTCATGCAGATCGACACCTGCCCCACCAGGCCCCCCAGGGACGTGCCGGCGCGGCTGCGGGAGGTTTATGCCAGGGACGGAGAGGCTGAACTCGCGATCGTCCGCGCCCCTCCCGCCTGGCTGCGCGTGAAGGAATACGACTGGAGGCCGGCCGAGCTATTCAACTGCACGCTCGACTGGATCCGCGCGCACCAGGGCCCGCCAAGGCGGGCCCTGCCCGACACCGGCGAGGGCCACCGGCGGCGTCTGGCCCACCCCGCGCGGCGCGCTCGGGCGCGGATTCAGGCCTCCGCCTCGATCATCGACAAGGACCGGGGAATCGACGCCGACGAACGCCCCGTGCAGTTCCATGTCCTCGGCGAAACAGTCTCGGGGGTCGCCCACGTCCCGCGCGAGGTCGCGCCTGACGTCCCAGGCATCGTCATGCTCGCGGCGGGCGAGTCGTGCAGGTCGGCGCTCTTCTACGTTCCGCTCGCGAGGACGCTAGCCCGCGCGGGCTGGCCCGTCCTCCGATTCGACCCCCGCGGCGTGGGCGACTCGCGGGGTGACCTGGGGTGCGCCACGCTCGTCGAGGCCTTCCGGAAGATCCAGGCGGGCGCGCTCGTGCCTGACTGCCTCGCGGCGGTGGACTTCATGGACAGGGAACTGGGCTTCGGCACGAGCCTGCTTACGGGGCTCTGCGGAGGGGCGATCACGGCGGTCTACGCGGCGGCTCGGGACCCGCGAATTGTGGGGATGGCGCCGCTCGAGCTCAGGCTGGGTTACACGCCGCTCCCGCGCTTCAGGTTCCGCGGGACGACCGCGCAGTACCTCTCCTGGGCCCAGATCGCCTCGTCCTCGAGACGCACGTTTTTCCTCCTGAGCGCGCGCAGGGGCCTTCACTGGCTGCGCGAGGGTTTCAGGAGAGTGAGGGCCGCCGCCTCGCGGCTCGCGCGCCCGTGGGCCGAGACCGGCTCCGACAACTGGTTCGTCCGTCGGCTGGGGCCGGGCGCGAACGTGGGAATGCTCCGCGCGCTCAGACGCTCCCTCGAACGCGGGGTGCCCACTCTCTGCGTCTTCGGCGACACCAACGAGCCGCGCATGTTCGAGCAGGTGGTGCCCGGGCTCGTGGACGGCCAAGCGGCTGACGGGGAGGTCCTCCGGCAACATGTCATCAAGGGCGCCGACCACAACTTCGTCGCTCGCGGGTCCACGCGACGGCTGTTCGCGATCGTCACCGAATGGCTCTCGCACCCCGACCGCCCGTGGACGGTGCCGCCCGGGGCGCGCCGGCGGGGGGAAGGGGCGGGGTAGACGGCCCTTCGGCCGGATCGACCGTCTTCTTGGAGGCTGGCGTTGGACCTGAAGTCCCTCGGCAGGAACACGATCATCTACGCCGTGGGGAACGTCGGCCTGCGGGCGGCGTCGTTCCTGCTGATCCCCCTCTACGCGCACGTCCTGTCGAAGGCCGACTTCGGCAGGCTCGCGACCGTGATCTTCACGGTGCAGATCATGCTCGTCCTCATGAATGCCGGGGTCAGGGAGGCCCTGGTCCGCTTCTCCTCGGAGGCGCGCGAGAACGGTCGGACGGGCGAACTCCTGGGGACGTGCCTTCTGATCACGGCGATGGGCGGAGGGTCG